>Ga0209611_10000826_pt1 | contig 49238 bp, 37 predicted proteins | sample S1TSphgellanicum_3_FD_187693 | JGI IMG/M metagenome (GOLD analysis project Ga0209611, IMG submission 187693) | Host-associated microbial communities from peat moss isolated from Minnesota, USA - S1T2_Fc - Sphagnum magellanicum MG (SPAdes) (version 2) | ecosystem: Host-associated > Plants > Peat... | reverse complement strand
ACTTTTTTTTTTTTTTTTTTCTTTGTCATTTCTACATTTACTTTTGAGTTCATAAATATATATTCTATGATTTATGTTGGGGCCACCAAATGTCATTAAACATGTACAAGAATTTATAATTGAAGGAGACCAACAAATCAAAACTAGTGTTTATCAATACTTGTTTTAACAAATTTATGAAACCACCAAACCATTCAACATTTATATGACCTTATACCTTGTAATGGAGTGATATATCGATCTCAATGCATGTTGGGGAAAGTGTTCAATATTTAACCTTATTGTTTGTTAAACATGATATCCATCTTTGAATGTTTATGTAATGGCCTTTGGACTAAAAACTATGAAATAAAATCTCTAAGACATCTGAATCAAATGAAAAAACTTTAAATGTTTGTTTTGAAGTTTTCAAATCAAGAATTTATTATTATTTGAAATACAATCGATATCTTATAGATTGATCCTTTGGAAAATAACAAACTTACTAACAAACTAACTCCCCACACCATATATCAAAGACCCATATTAACTAAAGTAAACTTTTTCAAATCAATCTTCATTTGTCATTATTACCATGGTTGAAATTGTAACAAAAAAAACCAATCTTATTATAATCAATGCTTATCTAACATGTTTGCAAGTTTAGTACATCAAATTAATGTTGAGAATGTGTACATTGTATTTGTGATACACCCATTTCCAATATATCAAACTACTATGTGAATAGGTTTTTAAGTAATTTAGTGAATATGAAGTTCCTTTAAAAAACATTTTACATCATAACTAATGTTTTTTAGCATTGTGAAATAGTGTCAAAACATTGTCCAAGCATTATCGTTCAACATTATTTCAATAGTTGTTTGACCAATCCCATGCTACCATATTACCCAATCAAGATTACGCAATAATTGTTTAGACTAATGTTATGAAAATACTACCAATATGGTATTGTGAAAACATTTCCCTTTATTTCCCTTTACAATACAAGAACACATCTTTGGGCAAAGGATATGGGACAAACTATAATGCTATTGGAGAAGATCTTGGGTGCATGTTGCCCCACCTCATTGCTTGAGTAAAATTCCCATCTCTAATTTGTTCATCATCAATTTTGGCATGGGTTTTTACAAAAGCTTGGGTACCTATTGTTGTGATTCATATTAATTAGTTGTGGTGCATCCCAAAACTCTTTTTTGTTATGTTTTGGCAATGAATCAATTTGATTAGTTCATCATTAAAAGTAAATCTAAAACTTTATGCCCCCTTCCGCCACCCCCCCAATAGAAGTTTCATGTTTCTACATACTTGGTTGTGTAAAATTGTGTAAATGTATTTTGTTTTACATTTGCACTTGCACAATTATACATATATAATATAGACTTCCACAATTTTATAGTTACACTTAACATTTTATAAATTATAAATTTCGATTTACATGGATATAGGTAGGCCTTATACATTTATTCTTTCATGGAATTTAAATAAATTCCATTATGCCATTTACATTTGCATTGGGTGTAAGTCCTAAACCATAGAACCATACAATAATGATAAACATGTTCATCAACTCCTTTTATCCCATTTTCAACCCCCATGTTAGAAGACAACCACCTTTGATTTTAAGGAGATGAAATATTTGGTATGTATGAAATATGAACAACACAATTATGCTAGAATGATAATGTGTGATAATATGTAATCAATGACACAATACATAATCAATATGAAGTTGGACCATTGGCCTCCCTTTTCAAATAATAGAAAATAGTGTTTTTATTTGAACAAACATTTAAACACGAGTTTTAACATTTTGGACAACCTTTTAATGTCGATAATCATCAAATTGTCATTTTTATTTTTGGGAAATAATCTTGTTTGACACAAATTTTTGACCTTGCCTTTGAAGGTGCAGGTTTGCCCCCAATTGATAACTTTGTGATTACCCTTGTGAATGGTAAAAGATTTCCAAACAATTTTAGTTCATTGTGCGTTTTATAAAACATTTTATTAAAATAATGCCCAAAATCAAAACTTGTTTATTTTTACACATCACAACTTCCAATATCACAAAATTTCAATATAATCCTTACACAAAAATCATACAACAATATGTCCATGCAAAATCCATGGGCTTCAAAATGTAAAAATGGCATGAAAAAATAAAAATAAAATTGTATAAATGATGCCTCTTTTCTACTTATGATGTTTTGATGTGGAGTATGTATGATTTACATTTTAAATAAATCCATCAAATTATTATGATATAATTTTGCATAAAATTATGTGATTTTTGTGTATTAAACATTCACATATGTCATTGAAAAAAATGGCCTCATCCATTTGAATATTTATGATATTGAATATGTATAAATATCATTCATATTAACCATAACATGGAATTCATGAGACTTTTGTATGAACCTTTGAAAACCAAATTTTGCTCACAATTTGTATGAACCTATGAAAACCAAATTTTGCACATAATTTGTATGAACCTATGAAGCTTGGTAAGTTTGTGATGCATGCCATTATTGCCAAATATTTTGTGCATTAATGCACACACTTTGACCTAATCATCAAAATCAAAACTTTTAGTTGCACTTGAGGGTATGTGGTTTGTAAAAAGCACAATGTACATAATTTTAATGGTTGAAACATGCACAATGGAAATCATGTTCCGAATGATTTGGATTGAAAAAACTACACATAAATTTTTCAATGACTTGAATATGGAATTTTTCTCTCATATCCATTTAATTATTGTTTACCAAGTTAATGTGCATGAAGTCCATGATTCACATTGAGCTAAGAATGAGGTTATGTAATTAGTTTGGATTGTCGTTATGATGCCTAGTTTATGAATATCAAATGGATCATTATTTAGTTTAATTATATATATTAAAAAAAATTTAAACAAGAATAAAACATGTTAAAAAATAAGTTGCATGCATAGAAAACATTGAATGATTTGACACATTATTCTGTTTTGTATTTTTCAAAGAAAATGTGATTGTCATTAATTCATTGATGACCATCAAAACAAATGTTAACTTCAACTTAAATGAAAAATTTCAATAATAGAATTGAAATTTCATTCTTCAATTTATTTTGAAGTTATATTGTTCATGGGTTAATTTAATTCACAAATTCATGGTCTATTATATTCTAAGTTGTTGCAGTCATCCAATGTAACAAAATATGACTAAATATCAATATAAAAGCAATTCAAATTTATGTTCATATATTAAAATAAAAATTACCATTATTAGTTCTTTTTTGAAAGTTGTGATTAAACAAGTCTACATGTGTTCAAACATATGTACATAAAAAATAAAATAGTGCCAAGCATTATAACACTATTTGTGAAGACAATTAATTTAACAAAAAAATTAATGGGATTTAGTTTTTGTACTATTCAAATTGTTATTTCAATCTTGGATGAAATTTTATAGTTAGTGAATCAATCCATATATTGTGTTACCTTTGTGGATAAAATTATTAGTTGATGATCAATTAATATTAATTATAATGTGATAGAATATATGATAATTTAGAAAAAATATATTAATATATTAAAAAAATCTTGTTAAATGTTTTGAAAAAATTGAATTAAAAAAAAAGTGCTCCCATGTTGAACTTGACTTTCACCTCCCATTTGATGCTTGATTCCTTTATGGATGTTGTGCACAAAGTCTTGCATTAAGGATTAATTTTTAAATCAATTTTTTTCCAACAACTTTTTTTCAACCTCAAGCTACACACGTATAATTTATTCTATAAGTGTTATATTGAATCGACGAAGTTTAACTATGGTTTCCTTGCTACTACTCATTATAAAATGTAATGGTGTACATTGTCCATTTTTCTTCATCATTGTTGTTTACAAATCCATTTGTATCCAACATGCTTTCCATTAATCTTTTCATTATTTGCTATGAATAACACATAACCTTCATGAATTATTTCACATCAACAACAATTGTGCATTCATTCTGCCAACCATTTAACACAATCAATTCATTTCAACAACCTTGAAAAGTGATGAAAATGAAAAATACAAACTTGAGTATGATAGGAAGATGATGTAACTACATGTAACAAATTTTTGTTGTGCTTGTTTTGAAGTGTTTGGGAACTTTTATATGTTGCTTTGGTGATGGATCCTCAAATACGCATTGTTTTTTATTGTTTCAAACAATGTTTCACTATTTATTCCCTTAACAAATGTTGGTGCACACTCCCACCATCATTTCCATTGCCATTTCAATCTCTACAACACAAAGCTTGTAGAGTGTGATAGATCATTTGAGATGATGGAGATGATGGTTGAAGATATAATGGGTACACAAAACAACCAATTGTAGTGTTTAGATCTTTGAACATTGTTTCCATTTTTGCTTAGATCTTTACAACACAAAGCTTTAAAGCAAACAAAAAAATATGGAGAGTTTCATGGGACAATAAGTTTCATGCACATGAATTCAATGGGTAGCAACTTCGCACCAAATTTGGTTGATGCCAAGTTGTGGTGGAAATTTCAATTTCATGCCCTATTGGGAACATGATGTATATTTTTGATGTTATGTACTCCATTGTGGATCATGAACCCTAAACCCAAACTTGGCCTTCATGTGCTATGTTTTTGGGATTTTACAAAATTTTCTATTGTTAATTTTTTATTTTGAAGTCTTCATTTATAAAAAACCTTTAAAAATAAATGAAATTCAATATTCAAATGATTTAGAATTAGAAGTTTAAAAATACAAATAAATTTTTTATTACTATTAAAATCAATGTTTCAAATGTGATTTTTTTTTTGGGTTTTAAAAATGTTATGTTATAAAATATTTTGTCGAACCAATATAAATATTGTTAAAATTGATATTAAAAAAATTACAAATCAAGTCATGAAGTTATATTTTATAGGAAATATATATATTTCTGAGTTGATATTAAATAGAATGACTCAAAATTAACTTCATTAAAATAATTTGAAATATTTCATGTTTATTTATCATATATATATTCACCTTCAAAATACAATTAATTACTTCATTCATTCATTCATTTGAACAAAATATGATAAAAAATGTATGTCAAAGTTTGAATTTGTAAAACCATTTGGAATAAACTTGTTATGTTTATTTTTTAAAACATTTTATTTCAAAATCATGTGGTGATTGGTTGACAAAAATGTTGGTGTGATTATGGAAATCAAATATTGTACTTTAGCCTTGGGCTTGCAACCAAGGTTGGGCATGACAAGGGAAGCAAACTAAAAGAATGTTATGGGATTCAAGTGTGCATTCAATTGTGTAACAATGCAAGAAAAATGAGTCCCAACACCTTCAAAGGAATTCCCATTTTGGGAGTTGGGATTCTTAAAATCTTTGGAAATTTTGAAACAAGGTTTGAAAATCAAGCTTGTTCAAATTCCAGGCCTTTTAAAAATCATTGAAAAGGTTTTGAAAATTATATATATAGTTTGCATTCCCAATAAAAACTTGAAACACAAATTATATGGCCAATTGAAAGGTTGAAAGTTAAAATAATTTCATTCATAACCACTAAATCATTTAACAAATGGGAGTCAAATCAACTTTCACTTATAATTTTTTGAGGTTTACAATTCTACTTTTGAAATATTTTGAATTGGAGTCCATATGACGAAGTTATGACTTTATAAAGCAGTAAGATTCCTAACTTGGCAATTTTTGGGACTCCCATTTGAAATTTGTGCCATTTAAATGTAGTCATGTTATTATGTTGTCATTTACAAAATATATTAGAAGGAAAGGAATGGTGATTCCTCATTAAGTTTGGGCCATGATGAGTCTTGTGAATCTGAATTATTCATTATTCATTCTTATAACATTTTGATTCTAAACTACACCAATTAATTTTATTTTTGGTTTATGTAATTTGCCATAAATGTCAATTTCACTTAGGAGTTCATCTTAATTCCATCTCAAAAATTTCACGCCTTTTTTTTTCTTTAAGAGTTAAAAAAAGCCTAAAAATTTGTAATTTGTTGCAAAACCAAAAATAAAATAAAATTTTAATCATTATATCATGATAATCCTAATGGTGCATCATCAAAATTCAATTATAAGTACCAATTTATGTGTGTGTGTGTGGGTTTTTACATGTACATAATAATATATATAATTGATATAAAATTGAATTCAATTGCCACATGTAAATTTTCTATTTAATTAATTTTTACTAAATTTGATTATGCTTGTAGCTATTCACTATGGGGCTAGTTGTTTTCATTGTAATGAAATGGTCCCCATTTTCCCAAACACCAATGAAATTCATATTGAATTAGGTCATGTCTCTTATTAATGAAAAATTGATGTTTAGGGATTGCATGTTGTGGTTTTGACAATCATTGCAAGCTTGCTAACATTGGTATTATATCATAAATTTAACATCCAATGATTTAACAATGAAAATCATGTGAAGTTCATTTGTTCATAGGTTCATACATTTTATCTACCAATTATCATGCATAAAAACTATGTTTCACATATGAAATACAAACATATGAATGAATGAACTTCACATCACCTTATATGTCTATGTGTCAAACACGTTTTCAATGCACAATATTTGTGCATGAAATGCATGAATCAATAAATGAATGAACTTCGTGCGATTTTCATTATTAAAATTTTGGATGATAAGTTTGTGATGTAAAGAAATCATTGACAATTACTTGATATTAACTATGCATTGTCCTACTTGAGAAATAAATGAACCTCCTTTGCATCTAATGTTTTTTTAATTCCAAAGACCATTGAAAATTTAATAACCTAATGTAGTTTTATCAACCCTCATTTAGGGAGAATTATTATGCAATCATATATTACTTCCATGACAAGGGAAACTTAGTGTTTAAAAGGAAAAACTTGGACTAACAAAAATAACCATGTGATAAGACATATTTGTTTGGAAGATCCCTGTATGTTCATAAAACATGGCATGGAATTAAGTGGTTATCAAGATGCTTAATCTTACGGAAAGTGAGCATATTATTTTGTTAGTGATTCATAGTTGATTCACTTTGGACTTTGTTACAATGTTCACATGGAATTTTTTTTATGGCTTCAACAAATATTTGTAGGATCAAGCCATGCAACACATAATCTTTGCAAAGATGAAGACTGAAAGAAGGCAAACTTGTTTGATTTCAAAATGCTCTTTATAAAGAGGAGTGGGACAACTTATGAAACGATGAAACAACCAAAGTGTCATACTTTTGCTTTTGATTTTCATTTCAATGAAGTTGTAGCTTTTAGAGATGTGATCTTGTCAATTATTGCTAGTTCTTTAGATGTTAATGCTACTAAGGGGAAAGAAAATATAATAATCTCAAGTCATTGTTCCTATAAGCCTAATTCCATTGTTTCAAATGCATACATTCTCCAAGTCCTACTTCAATTTCAATTACAAACACTTCTCCAAATGATACTTCAAATGTTCAATAGTTACATTTGATATTAAAATTGTTGTTAGCATTCTTCGAGCCCTATGTTCAACTAGAATTTGAGTGGATTTTGATGACTCCATTTTTGTTGTAATAAATCTATGGCAATTGTTACAATTTGTGGCAATTTGATTTTTGATTTTGCAATCTATATTGTATATATGCATATTGAATTTTTCTTTATGAAATCTAGAAAGAAAGGGTTTTGTAAAGAAAACCCTCTTGTACAAACCTTCCAAAGTGAAAGATTCCTTCCTATGCAAAAGGTACTTGGGGAAAAAAAAGAGAAAAGTAACAGAGGCCATAAAAATATAAATGAAAAAAATTGCTTTGTCTTTAGGATGGGCCTCATGTTGCATTTGACAGGTAGGTAGGTAGGTAGGTATGTAAGTAAGTAGGTAAGTAAGTAGGTAGGTAGGTGGTGTGACAAGTCGACTTTGTATTCCCAACCCCTTTCTCCCAATGGTTAATTACACGGGTATCAAAAGGATGTCAATAACCTGTTTTATGATGAGACCCATTTCACATTATGTACTAGCTTACCCATCTTATGGGGGCATGTAACATGTTTTCTGGATGAAAGGCCGATAGGTAGGTCATCCATTAGCTAGGGAGGTAGGAAAGTAAACCAGGTAGGTAGTAAATATCAAAGAATCGACCGATTCTGCCAATTAAAATAAAGAGGGCGTGAAAACTTGCGGAATTGGCTGGCAAGTTCTGGACTCTGGAACTTTTCAGAAAAAGGCCACCCTGATCCGTTCCTGAAAACCGGCCCTCGGACTGACACGTGGCTGAGCCCTGTGAGCCATATGTCCCGATCTGCCTTGCTTGAGAAGCGGCCACGTCAGATAATCTCACCCTTAATTGCGTTGTAAAAAAAAAAGGTAAGTGGGTATAAGGCTATTTTGGGGCTAGTTTCGGACATGCTGAAACAAGAGGAGGCGTATGGAGAAAGGAAACGCACGTCGTTCGCACGTCGTTCGCACTTGTTCCCTTTCTTTAGGTTAAGGGAACGAGAAGCGGGAGAAGACGAAGAAGACGAAGAAACGGGAGCAAGGAGTGTGCAGAAAGGAAACGTACGTCGTTCGTATTCGTTCCCTATCGTAAGCGAACGTAGAAGGGAGACCGAGAAGCGGGCGAAGAAACGGAGCAAGGAGTATGTAGAAAGCAAACGCATGAGAACGACGAAGGGAACGAGAAGGAGTCGAAGAAAAGACGACGACGAACATGAAGAAACGGAGTAAGTGGTATGTAAAAAGAAAGCGAACGCATAGAGAACGCAGAAGGGAACGAGAAGCGGGCGAAGAAGAAGAAGAATAATACGCAAGGAGTGTGCAGAAACGCATGGGAACGAAGAAGGGAACGAATAAGGGAACGAGAACCGGGCGCAGAAGAACACGAATAACGCGAAAGAAACGGAGTAAGGAGTGTGCAGAAAGGAAACGCATGCGAACGACGAAGGGAACGGAAAGCCGGCGACGAGGAAGACGAAGAAGAAGAAGACGAAGAAACGGAGCATTTTTCTTCGTCTACGTCGTCGCGGGAAACAGAACAATTCTCTCGCAAGAACTCTCTTCGCATTGTACTGTTGTCGTTGCAAGACAAGCACACGCTATTGCACCACATGCTGGCATGGAGGAAGGCGGAAACCAGGCCGTAGCTGAATTCGGCCAACAGCCGCTGGATTTTTTGCAGCCTTTCCCCCAGCATGTTGTAAGATTTCCTAACCTTCTTTCTTTCTTTCTTTCTTTTTTCTCTTTTTTGGTTGTTGTTGCCATTTTTCTCATAAATTTTTGGTGGTTCAAGCTTTCATGCTGGGAACTCTTTCCTGTCTGCTCGTGTTTGCTTATTTTTCTTTCGCTCTGTTCTCAAATTGTGCGATGAGGCTTCTTGATTTTGTGGTTTTCTCGATAGATCGGTGGAGAATAGAGGGATGTCTTTGGTACTCTTTAGATCGGAATCTGCTCCGGAGCTCCTTTGTGTATGTTTTGGGAGAAAAAACAATCTGGACATGCAAACCCTAAACCCTCGACGCTTCTGTAGCCGGCTCATTATGTGGCCGTGCGTGCGGTAGTTTGCTATCTTGTGATGTGCTGCGGCTTTAGCTCCCAGGGCTATGTTCAGTCTCCCGTAGCTACTGACTGGGGGCTGGTCATTTTTCATTCTCTTTCTTTTTCTGGGAAGAATGCCGATGTCCTCCTCCGTGCCCCCAGTCTTTCTTTCCTTTGCTCGAGCTGGCAATTGCGTCCCTAATTTCTTCCTGCAGGAAATTCAATTGGCATAGTAATTCTTCTTGTGTACCTTGCATTGAGATTGCGCTCTTCGCTATGTTGTTTATGCACTTTAAACAGGAAGGACTCGGCAGTAACATTATTCAATCACATGGTTTAAAGTGTGTGTTGGAAGATCTTTGTCTTTAGTTATCTTTCCCAGTTAAGTTTTCTTGTTCTGTAGTATGCTTATATTTGGTTTCTGTGATGGCAGTCTTTTGATCATGGATTCTTTTTGACGGTGCGGGCTATTCAAGAGCTGCGTGCCAAGAAACAGGGATCGGTTTTTGTAGGCATAGGGGGACCTAGTGGATCTGGAAAGTCCAGGTGCGGGAATTTGTTGGATCTACTTCACCAGAGGTTGCTCTTTCTTGCAGTTTTGCATGCATGGTAGTTGGCTGATGCAGATGAAATGAAATCTACTTCATACAGCAGCACAGTAAAAGGACTGACTTGATATTGCCACCTGGTGGCATGTAGCCTTGCAGCAAAAATTGCGTCTGTACTGGGTGGTGCAGTCATCTCGATGGAGAACTACTATGATCCATCAGTGACTGTTGATGACAGCAATGATTTCGAGTCCATTGACTTCTCATTACTGATTCAAAACCTGCAGGTCATATCTCTGATGATTCTTATCTACCATAACTGTAGCTGCCCTGTTAGAGTGCATTTCATCCAGTGATTGTCATGCCTGTGGTATAGTCTGATTTTGACTTAAAAAGAATCATTGATGGAACAGGATCTGCTAAGAGGTAGCAACATCATGCTACCAGAATTTGACTTTCAGGAGAAGAAGCGGACTGGTTTCACACTATTGAATGCTCCAAAATCTGGTGTGGTAGGTCAAGCATGCCAATTTTGCTCTCGGTTACATGCTGAAACAAGGACAGGAGTCATATTAGAATTATTAGACAGTATCATTATACAGAGCAGCTTCCTGCAGAGGTTAAGGTTATTCAGAACCATTTCTTTTTTTTGCACCAGTGCTGATTTTTTCCTAGGACATTATTTGTCCATGGCATCTTCATTTTGGTTTGGTGGTTGTTGTTCTGAGTAAGAAAACCTGCATGAGAGCAGGATCAAGTAGGGAAATGGGCGTTGAGTGTTGAGTAGTTGGTCACGTTATGCCCTTACAACCATCTCTTTGAATCGTGTGAACTTGTCTTGATTGCATGATGTTTGCTTTATTGTGTTGATCTTTTTTGTTGGATGCATTGCAGGTCCTTGTTGAGGGCACATATGCTCTTCATTCTAAGTTGCGCTCCTTGCTAGATATCCGAGTTGCTGTGGTGGGTACTGATGTCTTTAGTACTTTTATGAGCTTTTGTATGCTCTGATTCAGATACTCTTCTAAAAATGGCAGTGTTGAGCAAACCTTATTGGATTTGCAGGTTGGAGGTGTTCATTTCAACTTGCTTTCAAAAGTACGCCGTGACATTGGAGAGACTTTATCTCTGGATCATCTCATAGACAGTATCTTCCCCACATTCCGAACACACATTGAACCAGACCTTCATCATGCACAGGTGAGTGTATTGATCACCCTAGAAAACTAATATTGTTACCTGGTTTCCAGTTTTCATTTATTTGTTACACTTGCAACCCTTGACAATGTGTTTTCTACACAGATCAGAATAAGCAACAGCTTTGTTTCTCTCTCCTTACGGGAGCCATACTATATTTTGAAGACTGAAAAGCAGGTGTGTAGGAACCTGGACACTTGACAGCAATTCAATACAGTAGAGAAGTTGAATTGGGTGAATGTTTGCTTTTGCTGGAATGAAGAAGCAGAACTTGAGAACTTGAGATATTCAGAATTGCTGGCTGCTGCTTCTTGATATGTTAAAGAGGCAGGGTGGGCTTACTGACTTGAATTGCATGGTAGCTTGTATGGAAGGTTTAGGATTACTGGTCTGGTGGGACATACTTTGTAGAGGAAGGTCTCATGATGCTCTAGGTTGAAACACCATGTGGGCACTTTTTGCTTCAGATCTTGAAAACTTCTGTGGAGTCATTGTTCAACACAGAGAGAGCCCGCCATGAGCAGTAAGTTATTGTGAATTCTCAGGTGTTTTTGAGTTCCATCGTATCTTTGGCATTATTATGTTACATGTATGTTATCAGAATGAGCCCTCCTCCTATCAACTTTGTGGGCTGGCTGGCTACCTGTGCAACAGGTGAATATAGAGCATGCTGATAGCAGGGTTGTAGGGTGGTTGTTTCTCTGCCATGTACTGACTCTGCATGTGGTAGTTTCTCTGCCATATACTGACTGTGCATCTGTTTCTGTGTCTCAGATATATTGAAATGTACCTAACACCTCCAGCCTCTCGTGATAGTGCAAAAACCAGTGATTGGATAAGGATGAGGCAGTGTGGCATCAGATATGAACTTGCAGAGGGGGATCAGAGATTTGTGGATAAAAATTTCATTATCAAGCCCAGAGCTGAATTTGAGGTATGAGAAGTGAGTAGTAATCTGATATGCAATTAATTGTTGTCTAGTTATGGGTAGACAACTAGAAGAGAGTTTTATTTGGGGACATTCTTGCTGAAGTCCTGGGCCATGCTAATTGGTTTGGTGGCAGGACCCTAGAAGTGAAGTTGTTATTTAGGCAAGAAGGTCACCCTTCCTTCAGAATCTCACATATCCTTCTGAAACACTTACTCAGAGGAACTCTTTGAGACAAACCATAATGTTTCAGCAAAATCCTTATGTATATTAGAGTAGTTGGGCTTCTGTAACATTAGCACCAACAGTAGACTTTTCTTTTAGCTGATTGATTTGTCAGGCAAGCAATGATCCAAGTGCTGCATTTTTGAGCCAGGTAGTTTACCAGGTGGGAAGAGGTGACATGACAGCGAATCAATCATTTATGTCTTTTTTGATCAGGTGGGAAAGACAACCCTTGGTGGTTTATTGGCACTTGGTTACCAAGTTGCAGTAAGCTTCAAGCGTGAATCTGCTATCATTGACAATGGCAAAGTTTCTATCTCTATTGAAACCATCAATGATATCAATAAGGCCTTTATTCAAGTCAAGGGCACCGATCGCAAGGTATTATTCAATCAGTCTGCCTTTGATTGCCACTGTGTTCTTGAAAAGCCTATCAATTTGTGCAAACAGCAATTTATGTGACGGCATTCTGAGGAAGTAGCAATTGCCATGCAGGCAGATGATTAACCTGAGAGAATTAACTTCATGCTATGCATGTCAAGCAGGTTGTTGCTGTGGAAGCAGCAGCTCTAGGTCTAGATGGACCTTGGATCACCAAGTCTTACATGGAGATGGTGCTTGAGACCAAAGGTGACATCTGTTCTCTGGCAATCATGGTTTGGATAGCAAGTTGTTGACTTGGATGTCTCTTATGTTCTACTTTGTTTGAAGTCAAACAATTTTGGGGTTGGACACAGGTTTACCACGCTTAGACTCACCACCATTACCATCTTCAGCATTTTCCGGACCTTTGTCACCCACACCATTCAGTAAGACAGAACAAACCATTCTGTCTCCCTTGCCTGTTCGGCTGAGACCATTGGCTGCTCTACAGCCTCCAGATACATTGGAGACATGGACAAGGTCACCGACCAAGTCAGAGGTGGATCCTGTTGTTGGATCATGGCACCTCACAACAGGTGGGTCTGATAAAAGTAGTGGAAGTGCCAAGCCATATCTGTCTAAGAGATGGTTAGGTTTTGTCTTTCCAATGTGTTCAACATATCTCACAAGGCATTGACCCACAAAACAAAATGCTAACTTTGATGCAATTGGTTTGCAGGAGAGGGTGAGAGCATCCCAGAGATCATCTCCTCATCCAAGGATTTGATTAAGCTTCTTCCTATGCCTGAGACATTTGATGTTGATAGGGGCCTCCTTTTGGCTGTCCAAGCAATTCAGGTGGGATTCTACAACTCTATTGACATGTTTCATAAGCATTAATTTCTTGACTGCCCTAATTTGGGAAAGTATTCTCTGTGGGGCTTCATTTGCAGAGGCACCTGGGAAGAGTTCTTACTTGTGCCTGTTCATGCAGACTCTTCTTAATGCAAAAGGCCAACCAGTAATTGTTGGTATTGGTAGGTCCCTACTCACAACTGTTCATTTAGGGACAACTGTGAATGTCAAAAATTGGTCAATCTTTTGCAGAGATTTTGGGGAGGCTTAGGTTCAGTGGGATAACTTTGAGATCAGCATAGACTAATCCTTGCCATGTCAAGTTTGAATCTTTTTGGTTTTGCAGGCCAATCGTGTCTATTTAAAAGTTCAGGGTGTCAAGGTTGGTTGTTTGAACTGTAGATTTTCACCTTTTGCAGGAGGACCGAGTGGTTCTGGCAAGACCAGTTTTGCTCACAAGATGGCAAACATAGTCGGATGTGAAGTTGTATCTATGGAAAGTTATTACAAAGCTGAAGAAGTGAAGGATTCAAATTATGATGAGTTCAGCACTCTGGACTTACCCCTTCTGCTCAAGGTATGTGTGTGTTTCCAACATCCCTTTCTGCATATTAAATGACAGCATTTTCTACCTGTACAAAAGGTGCAACATATTGAAGCTTCCCATTGCTGATGGAGATGTGACAGAAACTCTGGATGCAGATTTTTGTTAGATTCTCTTTGTGGAATTTTTAGCAGATTAAATATATACTTATCTATGCCCATTGTAGGGTGGTGATGAAGTCAATAGGGAGTAATGGCAGCTATTCACTGCCATTCATGATGAAGGTGAAGGTCTGAAACTTTGTGAGGACACTCAGAAGGTGCTGACCACACTCATTCTTGTTTTGTATGTTTGGCCAGAACCGACAGAATCTTTACCTTCAGAATGCTTATTGTGGAGTTTGCTCTCCAACCTCATAGATATCTATATAAGTTGCAACTCGGCACTGGCTGTATGACATTCTAGACCTGTGAGCAAGTGTGCAGGACCTCCAAAAACAAGATTAGTTGATCATTTTATGCTTGTTGGGTACTCTTTATTGACAACTCTGGACCTGGTTGCTGGCAGAACATTGAGGACATTCGGGCCCAGTCTCCAACAATGATTCCTGTGTTTGATTTTGTAAAGAATAAGCGCAGTGGCTCCAAGGAGCTGGCAGTTTCTGAAGATTGTGGTGTGGTACGTGTCCTATGAAAAGTTTCGTGACTGGCAAGTTGCCTTGGTTGGTTTCTTTGGTGAGTCAATTCATGAATCTCATCAGAGTTATGAGTGGCAACCCATTAATAAACTCAAAAACATGATTGTTGCAGATAGTCGCAATCCATGGTGGTTAAAATTGGAGGTGCTGATAAAGGGCGTTGAGGGTGGAGCAGGTGATCCTGGAGGGAGTGTATGCCTTGCATCCTGATATCCGGCCTTGCTTGGACCTGTGGATTGCTGTGGTATAGTTATCCCATTTACTCCTACCCTTATCCAGTGCCAAGGTGGGTCACGATTTCATGTTTTCTGGCTCACATTGATATTGAATGAACAGGTTGGTGGTGTTCATTCCCACCTTGTTGCTCGAGTTGAAGGAGATTTAAGAAAGAGTGGCCGCCCAGTTTCACAACAAGAAGTGATGACCACTGTGTTCCCAATGTTCCAACAGGACATTGAACCTCATCTTGTGTATGCTCATGTAAGCAGCACAACCTTACTCTGCATCTGCTTGTCTTTCAGTGAGAGTAAAACATTGAGACACTTATTTATTTGTGGATTTGTACTTGTTGTGCAGTTGAAGATATCCAACGACTTTGATCCTGTCCACTCTCCAGAGAGTTCGATGTTTGTTTTGAAAAGTAGCAAGCAGGTGAACAACCTGCAGTTTAAAAGTGGATATATTGTTTTCCTTGTTCCAGTGAAGAAATGTTCTGTGTATGTCTATCATGGCTCTTTTTGTTCATGCCTCTCTGACTATATGCATATTCCCATAATGTAGTTCACTTTGGAGTAAATTTTCTCTTTCTGCAGTTTGATCTGTTCACATGGAAGGTGAGCGCAGTATGAAGCTTGATCAATGCTGCCATGCTAACTACTTGCATGTGCAAAAGGTTGGCGAGTCTGTCTGCACATTCTTTGCAACATGTAGGTTAAACATGATCGTGGGGGCCAAAGAGAGTGTGAAAGGGAAATGTGCTCAGACACATCTCCAGTCTCACTCTTGCAATTATGTCCATTACATAGTGTGGATTGACTCTGTGCCATGTCTTCACACTTGAGACACTGTTTGTGATGAACTGTGCATTTTCAGGTTGCCTTTGAGGAAATAGCAAAGCTGCTGGACCCAGAGAAGAGAGTCAAGACTGTACAAAATTTTACAGATATATATTTCCATTTACCAGGTCTTCCGAATAATGGCAATGGCACAGAGAGCAATTGGATTCGTGTGAGAAACTGCGAAGGTCGTTTTGCCCTTCTAATACGTGAGGTATATATACTCCAAACTTTTTCCATTATGTAACTAGAGACATTCATTGCCAACTTTATTTTTGGGCTTCATGACAGCTTCATGCTAAGGGAGAGTTCTCATGTATTTATTTTTGTGTTTCTTTTGTTAGCCAATCAGAGAAGGAGATTTTATCATACAACCACGGGTGGATTTTGACATCAGTGTGAGAACAGTAGCTGGTTTGTTAACTCTCGGGTACATCTCCAATACTTGAGAGACCTGTTCATAGTTTTAGCAGGATTATACTGTAGGTACTACCTACCAAGATTGGGCAGGCAATGTCAAAAGGACGTACTGCTGTACACCACACCAGTGACCCACCTTGAAGTGACACCTCTTTTATTTAGAGAAAGGTTTTGCACTTCTTTCAACTTGCCAACTGTGTTCAATAGTTTGACCTAGAAGTTTGGTGAATTTGTTTAAGTTATTAAGTCCTTGTCAACTTATATCGCCACTTGTGATACCAGGTATTGTGCTGTTGCCTACATTGAGGCCACAGCAACTATCTTTCAGGATGATAAGGTCAGTGATGATCTTCTCTGGTTTGTGCTATAGGATGCTACAAACACCTTGTCCCCCCTCTAACAAGTCAAAGGCTAATTTGTAATTTTCACAGCTGAATTCTCCATTTCCTCATAACAATGGAAGAGTAATTTTTGCATCATGGATAAATCCAGCCAGATGTTGGCATGCTGACAGCTGCTGGTGGAGGTTGACCACTTGAAAAACATATCAACTCCATACATCCAAATAAAAGGTTCCAATAAGGAGGCTGTTGCAGCTGCGGGCCTTGCACTTAATCTGGAGGGCAGTTACACTACTATGGTGAGGACTGAGGACCTTTTGTACTGATTTCTGCAATATTTTCTCTGGGTGTTCTTGATTTTACTGCACAAAAAGGCCCCCTTCAGCTCTTGTTCTTCAAGTGAATTAACTTTAATGTTTTGCTATTTGACCAGCCATACATTGAAATCATTTTGGACAATGGTGGAGAAAGTAATGGTGTTGAAGATCCACAAGCTGCTCGCTTGCGAGAACTCGTGGATTATGTGCAGGCTCAGGTTAGTGTCTTTCTTTTCTCTGCTACCCTTCTTATTTGTGCTACTTTTATGTTTGTTGCTTTGTGGATATACTAATTGTATATTAGTTCAGACAGCTTAATGTGGCTGCCAGTTATATGGCTTAACTGCAAGCTTGTGAAGGAGGTTTGAGTTTGATTCACTTTTTTGTGTTTGTTGGTAACTAGAGTTTATGTTATGCTGCAGTTCTTTGTGTCACCTCCATGTTCTTGTCTTGCCAACCTTGTGCTCTTTTTATTTGTCTTCATTTGGTCCCACCAACAGGGAGCAAGTGCTGGATCAGAGGTTCTAGTGAGTCCTCCAGTTTCTGTAGAGTGCATCTTGGAAGAATTGGAGCTCCGAGTTCGGAGACTTGAAAAATTGCAAGTCGTCAATTCGGTAATTACTTATTTTGGCATTGTTTCTGCTGTTACTATGAATTAAGCATGTTTTGTTGTGGTTCCTGTTCAACCATGGGCATGCTCACTGGAGCAGATGTTCATGCCCAGAATTGTCATTTCACATGCTCAGGTTACATCCAACCTTTTTTCCTTGGATACTCTTAATCTGCAAGTATGCTAGTTGACCTCTATGTGTGGCAAAATACCCCACTATATTTCCATTTTTTTAGAGCCAAGCAATGATGATCGATGGAGTTTTCATGTTAATTTTGATGGACTGAGTTATTCTCAAACTTACATTTTGTGCTATCTTACTGCAGGTCTTATGGACGTTCTTTATGTCCGCATTTGTGGGGTACTTACTGTACCAGCGCTCCCGACACTCTCATTCATAAATTTTTTACTCAGCATCAACCTTAGATTTTTTTGCAGGCAGTTGAGCAGCTGTTACTATTCAATCCTGTTGCCACCACTCTCCTGAATGATTGTATTGCCTTCAGCATGGTGGAGTGAAATGAGGGACTACACTTAGCTGATTTTCAGCAACCATACGGATGCCACTGCCAACTACTAACCTGTTTAACACTGATTCCACTAGGTCTAATGGCATGAAGCCCAGTCTCATCAGTGTATATGTCACCACATTCTTTACAAGCAAAAGTGAAGTTTCTTGTGTCTGCAACTGTCCATGGTTTTTGTATGGAATTCGTTTTTGGTGATACTTGACAGATTGTTGTCTTTGGTGTGAATTAGACATAGCAATTGATGACTTCATCCTTCTCTCCTTGATTGACATCACACCATCAGGCATTGAAGAGTACAAGTATCAAGACTTGCAGCTCTAGTACTCGATCTAGACGCTCACCTTGCTCTATGGTAAAAACTCAGACTCTCTTTTTGCTTGGTTTCTTTGAAATCAATCAACCTTTGAAGCTTTACTGATTTTGTTTCTCTGTGGCTGTTGGTATCTTGCTTCAAAAAGCATGGTTCTTGTGTGCTTTTAGGCATGTTAGTGGTTTAAGCTTTGGAGGCATGTAAATGGTAACCTTTGGAAAAACATGCATCACTTGTGGAATGTTCCTGTGCTTTCTTTTGCTTTGCCGTAACTAATATATAAGCGCTTTAATTACCAACTGAACTTTTCGAGGTGTGATTATGGGCTTGTAAGTTTTTACACTAGTTCTACATGGGAGATTGTGCTTGATCTTAGAACTTGAAAATTAATATGAAGGCCTTTGTGATGGCTCTGGTTATGAAATTGATATGAAAAAGTTGCTGTCTATAGTGCAAACATGGGTTTAGGCTTGTGAATTTGCACTGGACTGGATACTGTGGTCTTATTGGGCACATGCGCAACCTTAGGCACCATTCACACTTGGAGTTAACTCTGGTAAATTAATGTTGTGATACATGTTTTTATTTTGGATTCACATGTATAGTGTTACGTAACACAAAATCTGATGTGGTGTCCTTGTTGGTAGGGCGTGTTAACTCAATGTTAAGTGGGAAGGTTGTTTACATCTCATCTTCATGAAATGTAGACTTAAGCCCAAAAAAACCTTGTGACGGAAAATGGCCAAAATCAGCTGAGGAGATCAGTGTTAAGTTACAAAGATGTCTCTCCATCCACTCTTCTTTCTTTAGAAAGCATACATGCTTTTTTAGACAAAGCAAGCATAAAAATGCATTGTAGGTTTCGAGTTCATTGTTACTATACAAGAAGTCTTTCAAATTGAGTGTGCATTACTATACAAGAAGTCATGCAAGATTGTTCTAAATTATCTATGGCTAGAGCAAAAGATGATGCAAAAAGTGTTCCAGGCGTTACAGATGCTGCAACATGCACAACGACAAACAATGTAGAAATATGTGCAATAGTAGACACAACTAAATGCATACTAGATACAACAAGGGCAACAAGAACAACAACCATGGAATTGTTCCAACACCATCATCTTTGAGTTTGACAACACCACTGATTCCCAAAAGTGTAAGTACATGTACTATTTTACACTCAAATGTGTCAAATAAAAAGCACCCAAGTTCTCCTTCAATCTACAAGAACCTACTTAGTTACAAATTGCATCTTGCACATCACAAAATCAATCAACATTGTTTAGAATTTCCATATCTTTGTAACGATGGTGCTCCAAGCAAAGAAGGAGCACAAGGGAAAGGGAAAGCATAGTCAAAATTCACACATTCCAAATTCATAGGCATAAAAAAATCTTGGCATTACCCGATATATACATTGGGATTTGATCTTGATATTCACATTTAGGTACTAAAAAAAATAAAAAATAAAAAATAAAATGGTAAGGGGACTATAACATACCAACTTATTTTATGTAAAGATGCCATTTCAAAATGGGGAGAAAAATTTATGTAGAGTCACCCAAATTGTGCAATTTGAAGAATTATAATTTTTTTTTTTGTAAACGATATCAAAAGGTGCAAACAAATGAACAAGTTTGCATGGCTTTAAGGGCAAGGGTGATCAACAAAAAGTAGATGAGAAAGTTTACTACAAGCAAATTATGAAGCTATCCACTTGTCTTTAACATGAGGCCAACAATACTTTATTCATAACTTTAAAAACTTCCTTGTCTTTAAACTATTAGTATGAAAAGGGATATTCTTTTCTAACACAAGGAGGATGTCCTCATTTGTGAGAAAACTACTGGTAATGCAAAATATTCTAAATTTTTTTTTGGGAACCACCCAATACTTCCAAGATGAAGAAGCCCATTCACGCAAGGAGAAATGAAATGATTTGTGGACATTGCAAGAAGCATTGACACAAAGAATCTAAACAATCTTCAAAATAAATTGAAGGACAAAAAGATGGTACTTATCGATGAGGCTTTTGCACAAGAAAAAATTGTTATTTGTCCATTCACAGTTGGGGTTCCAAAAATGAGTTTCTAATTGAAAATGGATTGCACAACACATTTTATGTTTTTATAATGTTTAGTATATTACAACTATGGTGTATTGTTGTGTTCCTACAATTAGAGTATTAAAAAAATTATTTTTAAGAGAAATCTTATAATTATTGGATATTGTGTAACAATCTTTTTGAGTCTTTGACTGATTTATGGTTAGTTGTTCATATTATAATTTTTCATTAAGAAATGTGAAAAGGACGCAAAATAATGCAATTGACTTCAAATTTTTTGTACAAGGAAAACATGTTTCCCTTTATGCATTTACATGTTCATTAAGTCAACTTGATGTAAACATAAATCATATGAAATTTTTTAAATTTGAAATTTTCAAACAAAAAGCTACAAGGGAAATGATTCATTTAAAAATTATTTGACTAGTTGTTTATATTCATGAGGTTTGAATTTTTAATCTCTAAACATATAAGTCATATCGGAAAGAAATAATCATGGAAAAAAACATATTTATTTGGTTTTAGAAGCTCATTTTGACATATTTTTTGTTTTTCTTGTAAATCAAAATATTGATGCGTAATTGTGTATGCATGTAAAAAATCATGAACTATTCAAATTTTTCTTGCTTAAATTTTTTTCATGTAATGATGTCTGTAAAAAGTAACCTTAAAAAAATAATGGAATTCCCTTTCCTTTTTTTGGAACCCCAATTGTGAATGGATTGAAAACTATTCACAAATGCAAAACTAGGCCAATGGAACAAAAAAGAAAAACTCATCATCTACCCCATGTAGATATTTTATCTACACTTTAAATAGATCATTGATTATATGATTACTTGCACAAAGATGCTTCACAAGCCATGTTTAAAGGTATCACCTTCCACATTTGTTAATAGGAAGGAAAATATTTTGATAAACATGATGATGGAGGTCTACTGGAAGCAAAATATTGAAAGATGTGGCATTCAAGGAAAAATAATCATTGAAATCCAAATTAGTTGATTACACCCTTGGTTGACACTCAAATCTAGAGATGATGAAAGCTTTGGGCTATCCAAGATGTCGAGATGTTCATACAACCATAATCCTAAAGTATAATGAAGATAGAGATAGGAAGAAGGTTCAAAAAACATTGTTGTGTGAGTGACATATGTACACAGCTAAATAGAACAATAGTCACACGAGGTAACCAAGGTCTTCATTTAGCCCAAGCACATCATGTAGCAAAATCAAATTCCAATAGTTGTCACATTAGGCATGTGTAAAGGTGTTGTTGGTGATTTAACACATTTGAAATTAGAATAGTCAACTTGTTGGAGGTATGGATATGAGGATTAGCTAATTAGTTTGGTAGTTTTGGGATTGCCAAACTAACATTAATTTTGTGTTTGATTTCATGATGATGAAATGGCCAACAATTTAAAAAATTGTCCTCAATTTCATGCATGAGTTGTACATTCAATGCACTAATAGAAATCTTGTCCATATGAACTAACGTTTTGTTCGTATTTTGTGATTGATGTTCGAATCAACTACTTACTAGCAAACAATAGTACTATGCTTTCATCCATAAGTAGATAATTAGTGAAAGGGGGGTAAGTTATAGGTAGGTATGAGGTTGATAATAAATACAAGTCATATGTATGATGGACTTGTATTTCAAACTTTTGTTGAGCACGGGGTTGTCCTTTTTTTTTTAGCACAAAGAGTTCCTAAATCGACCTCTTCATGTTAAACTCCATTGCTACCATTCAAATGCATGCCACATGTTACAACCAAAACAATGTGAGAACAAAAGTCCTGTGTTGTCAATGGACATGCAAAGCATGCCCCAACTATGGCTATGTTGGAGTAAACACCCAATGCAGTTTATATATTGAGCTTACAGAAATTTGACAACATGGGTGGTGGAAGAAGAAGGAGCAGGTGTGGAAGATTTAGATACATAGTGGACTTCAAAATCTGAACCCTAAATTCTTGTGCAAACTCCTCCAGAGGGTTTGGGTTTGAGAAAGAGGAATATTTTTTGCATTTGATTTTGGCCGAGGGATGTGTCAAAGCTGCTTCTCATTTCTTCATTGTTCAAGCCCATTAATCACATCAGAGCATGTATTTTACATGGTCCAAATGCTGCAATGGAAAATGGGCAAATTCTGTCAAATTTCCAAAAAAAAAATAAAATCACCAGATTTCTACCATAGTTTCAAGGAGGTAGCCATAACCTGATCTTAAACAAAAGAGCTTTTATACATCCAGAAAATTGGTCTCAGGACCAGACTGAAGGTTCCATTGAAAAAAAAAAAAAAAAAGAAAAAAAGTCAGAACTAGGATAAAAGGTTCTTTTCAAAATCAAGAATTGGACAACATTGGAATGAACTTAATATGAGAGATTGAATGTGAAGAATTAGCAATGATAGGTTTTGTGAACTAGTTGTACTTGTTAGAGGGGGAAGGTGCTTTGGGTAGCATGTTAGATCATTAATTAAGTTATTGTTTTTAAATACCTTGCTTATTATACCCATCTTTATTTGAAACTAAGTTTGGATTTTTGCCCATGGAGGCACATAAAATTGACATAAAATTTAGTTGTGGCAAGTCTAAAATGGATACTACAACTCTCATAATAAATATGAAATTAAGCACCTCGAGTACAGAAAAAAAACCTCAAATGAGTGACACACTTGGAATTTTATTACTACAACTACATAGTAGAAACCACTTTGCTAAAATAATTCATTATGAACCTTATAGTGTATAGGATGTTAATCCCACCAAATTCAAATCATAGCTATGACATTCTTCATTTTGCACATTAAATTTTTTTAAAATTCTTCATTTAGCACCTTGTCAAAACATTCTTGACCCACGAAATGTTTACCAAATTACACTGGTTGATCTATAAAATTCGTTAAAATTCTTGTTTCTTTGGGCTTCCATAACATTCTCGCACCAAGAATGTCATAGCTATGATTCAAATAGTATTACAAGATTTTTTTGGACAATTTATGAATGTGGAATCATTCCATTCTTAAACCATGCAAGTAAATCCCACGTTATCAACATACCGAAATCGTGGGTGGGACACCGCTCAAGGATTGCGACTAGATCAGTAAGAGCAAAGCAAATGACTCCCTCGGCGCCTGCAACAAGTTACAAACAAATCATAAATCCGAAGGGCAATTATCTAAAGCAAAACTATGAAAAAAGACTATGTATTCAAGCGAGAGAATGCATTCCCAAAGATGCGATGCCATAGAAGGAGGTGCAAGATGCGCAAAAGAATTAGGGCTCGGGATTACGGAGCGTTACTCTTGCAACCAGCTGATCTAGCTTTCAATCACCATAGGGTCAATACGCTGAATGTAGGATATGTAGAATCTCGGGCCATCCAGGTCGTTCACGAGGATCCTCGTGCCAACAGCGGTGCAGTAAATCCCTCATGACGGGACTCACATTCTGAGGAATGTCCGGTCTTCCGCCCGACAGAACCAGATCGTAGTCGGACTTAAGATGGCCTTCGAAAGGAATCCGGCCCGTGAGGATTTCGTAGCACACCATCCCGAAACCATACACATCCACCGCAGGAGAGTACACAAGTCTCAAGTCTGACGGCGATCCATCCCGCAATGCTCGCAACACTTCCGGTGGCCTCCAGAATTCGGTGCCCAGAACGCCGTCCGAGCTCTCGTAGTTCCCAATTTTGACATCAACCTTGTCCAACAATTTGACAATACGCCTGTCCACCATTCTCCCACCCTCCCTTTCTTGGATTCGTATTCTTTCTACTTTATCGCGGCCGATTGGGATGACATCTATCCAGCGTTTGCGTCTATAATAAGACGAAACAAGGATGTTTGAGGCCTTAATGTCTTTGTGTATCCGTCCACACGCATGTAATTCTCTGATCCCACTTGCAATTGCCCGGATTATTTCGATTCGGTCTTGACTTACAGAAAGCAGATCACTTCTCTTGTCGATGAGAGTTCGCAGATCACCGTCCATGAGCTGCATCACCACCAATACTTTGCCGGTCTTATCCACGGACACCCCTAATACTGGGCAAAGTCTAGAGTTTGATCTCCCTTTACTAAATTTCATCACCATTTCCATTTCCCTCTGCAATTTGAGCGCCACTTCCCTTTGCTTCTGCAAGTCGAGCGCGCCAACTCCACGGCATTTATATCTTTTGACAATCACATGAGTTCCCAAGTATTTAGCCAAGAAGATTCTTGCCTGGCCACCTTCTGTGATCTCCTCGACTAATTCAAGTTCCGATGGATGTATGAGTCGCACTAAGCGGAAACTCCCTTCTTCATTTACGGTCTCCGCAGCCGCAGGACTTGGGTCCCTCTGTGGCAGAAGCCCAGTCCAAAGGTGCTCAGGTGCTTTGCCGGAATACAACGGTGCTACCACTGAAGGGATACGCTCATCCAACAACTCCGAAGGAATGTCTTCGTCCAACTCTGAAGAGCTCCTGGTGGTGCTGCTGAGATTACAACTTTCTGGCTTCGCCTTCTGGTTTTGGCCCGGCGAGTGTAAAACCGCGCCAGATGTATGCACAACATGACAGGAAACCGGGTCTTCGCTTTCCCCTTTACCGAGGCCCTTCGAATCTTTGCAATCCATGATGTCTTAGATGAAGGCTTTGAGAGATACGAGACTATCTGCTGGCATACGAGATTTGTTTAGAGTCAATCAACCCAACACCTAAGCACGAACAAGGGACTTCAATAGAGAGCGATTCACCAAAACGGCAGCAAGAACAAGACTGGAAAGAGCCGACGTATATTTCAGCAAACAAAACGTACCTGTTCAACAAACAAAGCTTGAGTTGATGAAGAGCGCCGTGACCCTTTCGAAGAGCGTGGGGCGAAAAGCTGGGGTGCGATGAATATGCATAAACTTAGCAACTTGCCCTAGTGGGTTTTATTCTTTTGAGCTACAGAGGGACAGCGAGGGAAGACAACCACTCAAAAAAAGTCAAACGCTGCTAAGGGGGAAGACAACCGTGTTAGAGCATTTCCAGCAGTGCTCAGTATTTGACCCTGCAAAAATATTTTTCACATCCAAGTTCAGTTATTTACTTTTTTTCAACCCCACTGGGACAGCAGCAAATAGGTGGGGGACTAATAATAGCAAACCACTTGGACCAATCATTATGATGGGCCAATCAAAAACACTGAGCAGTTGTCAGATGATATTTATTATACTCTTTTTTACAGGGTCACAGAGGATATTTATTATACTCTTTTTTACAGGGTCACAGAGATACTGCGCCTTTTACTAGTCACGGCAAGCTGTGCAATTATGCTGAGAAAAAACAATTTTCCTGAGCCAAACTGGCATATTTTAAGTTTTCTTCATCCAATTTTACTCCGCAGGATCACATACTGAGCACCGCTAGAGATGCCCTTAGAAAGAGGACCCTGTATCTACTTCTATAATATCCTTGGGTGGTCGTCCTTTTCATTCGTGTGTCTCGTCATATGTCTCGTCATTCGTCCTCTGTCCATCCATTCCGGTCATCCTTGTGGATCGACACCCTGGAAGCTCCGAGGTTGTCGGCCGCGCCCCCCTGGAAGCTCCGAGGTTGCCGGCTGCGCCCCATCCCTGTGCTGAGTTTAACATTGCAGCTTTCTGCCCACCAAGAGAATGGGAAGGAAATAAAACATATATTAAAGGAAGATGGGAAAGAAATAAACCAGGAGCTGCACACCATCCCTCTGCTGAGTCGGACACTACAATTTTTTGCCCACCAAGAATGGGAAGGAAATAAAACATATATAAAAGGATAATGGGAAGGAAATAAACCAGGAGCTGCACGCCATCCCTCTGTTGAGTCGGACACTGCAGTTTTTTGCCCACCAAGAATGGGAAGGAAATAAAACATATATAAAAGGATAATGGGAAGGAAATAAACCAGGAGCTGCACACCATCCCTCTGCTGAGTCGAACTCTACAATTTTCTACCCACTAAGAATGGGAAGGAAATAAACCAAGAATGGCCCTCCATCCATGTTCCTATTTAGATACATTTTGGCCTCCTCCAGTGGTTCCGGAGATGCTCTGTAGTGCCCAGTGATGATGGGTTCACGGGTGCAAACTTCTTGAGTTTGGGAACCGGGACATCATCATCACCACCAGCACCACATGCTGGGAGAGTGCATAAGGATTTAAAGAATCATCGATCCTGCTTTCCGGAAAGTTTGGATGAGTTCGAAGTTTGCCGGTTCTAATGGTGAGCAAGTCCAATTTGTGGAAGACTTTGAAGAACTTGCCAATCTTGAAGAGTTTCTGGAATATGAAGATCAGTTGCACCTAAAGATAATATATGTTATTCCTTTTTACAGGAGCACACACCTTAGGTGTTGCTGAATGCCAATTCTTCCTAGATCGTCTCTACAACTTCTTGGGCACGAGGCTGCCTGATCCCGACTTGGACCTGACGTACGGCAATTACCTCCGCAACATTTGTCCTGACATAATTAACTCCTCAGACCTCTGCTTACCAACGTGGCGCTGGACTTCAGTTCACAGTTTACATGGGAGTTAAGCTACTTCAAGAATGTGGGATTAGTTCCAATTTTGTTGTTGATGCGGAGCAATCAAGAGGAAGCTGCTCGAGAGTTATTGGATGTGGATATTGAGGACGGTAGGACTCTTGGACTTTCCTGAGCTCTTTCTTTTTTTTGTTCTTTTCTCTGTCCAGTCGGAGTCAAGCCGCACTTTTTACGAAGTTTTGTTTTGGCCTCCTTCAAAATTTGGCAGTGAATTGCTGATGATGATGAGAGATCATGAAAGTAAATATCAAAAGTTTGCTTGCCCATAAATAGTGTGGGTTTCTTCAACTGCTGTGCAAATGATCTTCATGTGTGTTATCTGATGATCCTTCTTCAATGTCTAGAAATATTTTTGATAGGGTTTTTCCCTTCTTCATTTGGCAGCTTTGTCATTATTCCAATCCTTTGCACATGGTACCTTGCTTTCACCGGTAGTGCACATTTCTAACTTGGTGGACTTGCAAGATCAAAGCTCGACTTACTTGGGTGTCCTCAAGTAAGAATTCTTTTTTTGGTTTGATTGGGATGGTCTGAAAGGTTTCTTTCTTTCTACTGTGGTTTGAAAACTGTAGCATTCTGTATCTCTTCTGTGTTGCAGAATTTGCAGATTTGTTTCTCTGGACTGGAGGTGATCATTGATGTGTCAGATATGTTATGGAATTTTGTAAAATTCTTTGACATAGTGTGCCAACTAATATAGCTTTGTTGTTTTTCATTGGGTAATGATGCTATGGGTTGATGACCTGATGTGTTTCTAGATTCTGTCCCGTCCTCCGTCCTCATCCTCATCCGGACGGACAGTCTGGTGTGGTCGTCACGTGTGGTCGTCAAGTGTGGTCGTGATAAAATGAAGTTTTTTTCATTCATCATCTGACCCGTCCATCCATCCCTCCCGTCATCTAGGGTACACGGTGCTGGAAGGCGATCCCCGGTACCACTACTTCAGTGCCGTCCTGAAGTTCGTCCCTAGAACAACTGCCGGTACTACTGATGCGATGTGGATCGCCACTTACGTTCTAGTGGGCGACATGGGACCTCTAGAGCACATCAAGGGGATTGCTATACTGTCCGTCCCTCCATCCATCCAAGGCAAAGAAGGGGAGGGCGCGGGCCCTTCTTAAATTGCAAAACTCCACTATTTTAGGGAATTGCCCATTCTGCCCTATTTATAGCACAATAGGTATCCATCCTGTTATGAAGGGGTATTGGCCCATAATAAAAATTTCAGGCAGGCACTGAGGAAGGCTTGGTCTGCAATCAGTGCAATCAATTTTTCCCTTTTTTGGGTTTTGGGGAGAGGGGAAAAGGGAGAATTTTTTTCCTTTTTTTGGGTTTTGAGGAGAGGGGGAAAAGGGGAAAGGGAGAAATTTTTTCTTTTTTCTATTGGGGGGGGTCCCATCATCCATCCATGGAATGGAGGAGACAATCATGTGGCAATTTATCTCATAGTAAGGAGGTAGTTGCCAGGAGCGACCGACCCCAGGTCGTCCCTAGCAGTGTTGTTTTTTATTTGATTTTTCTAAGATTTTTTGTTTGTAGCCACAGTGGGGATCTTCCATAGAAAAATATGACGACCTTTCTCAAAAAGATTGTGCCAAAATTGGCTATAAAGCCGGAAATGAAGTAAACAACTGTAATCATGCTTCTATATCTTTGACTACACACTCAAACCAACCAAATATATTTGATAATTTTGTCTTTTTTTTCTCGCCACGCCCCCCCCCGCCCCCCCACTCACTTTTGGGGGACTTCATAGTGTCTGAAGGTCACAAGTACCCACTAGTGTATACATATAAACAAGCATGGAAATCCATGCACAAAAAGTACAAAGCATGTCAATGCAAATGTAAACACATGAAAGGAAAACCAAGACCATCAAAACAGTAGTAATGAAGTGGAAGATGTAATGCTATAAGGGCATCCTATGGCACAAATCAGCTAGCGATGGAGGGGCACTGGTGAGTTGTGATGGCTTGCGCACGCTGTAGGGCTATCTATCGACACTTGTTGCCTATAATGAGATATAAGCATCAAAGGTACCAACAGAGATTACTTGACATGGCATGCCAGACTCAATCAGAAAATGTGAAATCCATAGGCATGAGAAGCTTGTATGCCACTTGCCCTGGAGCTGTGTGTGATTCAATTTGAATCCGTAATATTACGGACTTCGGCTTCTATGGTCTAAATTTGTGCTATCCAATTGGTAAAATGTCTGTTTTCTGGATGGCAATCACAGTGCACTTTTGCAGCACATCAGGCACCCTAATCAATTCACCAAGCTGCTTGAATGCAATTAGCTGAAGTCGTTCTCTGATCAGATCGACACTGGAATCAACACTATCTACGGTCTGTGAGAAAATTTGCAGAAGTTCCATTTGAAGGCTTGTCAATGCAGAGCCCAACAGTGAGGATCTTGACGCAGGAAGTGTGATGGAAGGTTTTAGGTTTAAACCGTTATCCCCTCAAAAGTTGAAGTGCTTTACACTGGCAAAACAGAGGGCAACAGCTCCAAACCAAAGCTACTTTACACAGATCCAAAAGTGACATTCATGTGACATTTTATATTACATGGGTGTCATTTGAGAACCCATGTCCTAATGACATGGCCATGTCATGACTCATGTTGAATAAAATGTCATATGTGCAATGTCAAGAGGACATTTGCACATAAACAAAATGACCTATTCATGTCAAATGGATCTTTGTCTATTTGACATTCTTATTAAGACACATGTGGGTTCAGCTATGAAGACAGGATAACTTAAAAATGCAGACACCTCATCTACCCATTGCCTTCAAATAAATTTAATATTTGCTGTCAAACAAAAACCAGAAATCACTTAGCTCCAGTACATACCCCACTCTTCCTAAAAGTGGGAAGAAGGTGACCAACATCTTGTTCCAAAGACATTGCTGGAGGAACTGTTAGTCCTTGCAGGGTATCCATGTTTCTCCCCCACTGAAATGTTCTATCCCTAACTGTCTGATCCATGTCATCAACCCTTGGGACCTCAGACAACACATCTTTCCTCTCAGTTGCTCGCAGCACATACTCTGCCAGTCTAACCCACCCACAAGCTTTTGCAAATAGGGAAAGATCATGGATTCTGCTACAGGCTCCATGATCCTGGCAGGAAGAATTTCTCAGCATCCAGCACAAATCCAAAATCAGATCCTGCTCACACCTCCTACTGGCTTCCAGATCCAATCTTTCCAATGAAGAGCACCAACTTTTGTCCACTACCAGGGCAGTCATTGAATTACTAGTCCTTCCCACCTGATCACCAAACCACAGGGTTGTTTTGATCAATTTGATCATGAGAAAAGAGCAGAATGCCACTTAGTATTTAGTACTGTTAGACCATGTTAGTGCCACCAAGATAGAATATTTCTACTCTAGTAGAGAAGGCAGATTAGTTCCTAATATCCAACAATAACCATCAATGGAGAACTCCATGACAGGGAAGGTAACCAAAAAAACGTTGTCAGTTTGTGCCAACCAAAAAAAACACAGCAAGAAAGATAGTGATCATAACCTTCTGAGTGTCACTCACATATCTGTGAAATTGCAGAAAAATCTCCACAACAACAATTTGAAGGCAACTTGGCAATGAGTGCAGTCATAACCTTATGAGTGTCTCTCACAAAGCATTTGGAGCTTTGCCTTTGTCATGAATGGCCATGACTAGCTGCCATTACTCCCCACTGACTTCCACCAAGAGTATGTGCTGAATTTCTGTAAGATTTCCAGGATCAATGGAAGACTCAGTTACAATTTCAGCTAACTCCAACAATAAAGATACAAGCTTGCATATTCAACATTGACTCAGCTGATAGCATACCTCAATGAATGCTGGTCCAACTTGTCAATGATTAAACCAGTAACAATGATCTGGCACTCATCCTCCTTGTGTTCATGGTGGGATATTTGCAACTTAAGCATCTAAGTATTTCCCACCAGTAGAAACCAGCAACCTGCAGCCAAGCATGACCATGATACCAGATTCTATCTTTTACTTTCTGTTGCTCCAGTAAAACCATGCCTATGAGATAGTGAAGAAAATGCTACAAAAACATGTGGTAGGTAACTGTTGTGTCCATTCCAGCCAAAATAAAACAAACATGACAAGGAGCATGACCTTATGAGTGTTACTCACAAATTACCAGAGCATCATCTTCACATGAATGGCAGTGACTTGACACATTTTCTGTTACTTCAGTGAAATCAATACACTTGTCAGAGAAGCTGGAAGGATCAATAAGAAAATTTCAATTTACCTTGTGTTTGGCTGTGGCAGGTTGTGTCCAATGACAGTAAGGCATCCTTCACTGCCAGCCTCAAAACAAATGGGTTGCACAGAGTGCAGAACAAGCATACAAGGCATTTGTCCTTTCCCCTACTTCTTCACTACCTGCCCTCTGACAACAAGCACAAACTTCAACGACTATCCTGTTATGATAACCTTAATGTAATTAACTGTACAGAAACCAGAATATGCAAATGAGACAGTAAGGAGATTGGTTTTCAGCATCCTCAATTGCACAGTTTCCTGACCAGTTTTGCTTTGAAATAGCATTGATCCCAAAAACCTGCCACACTCTGTGAGCCCTCTCAACCAGCTTTGTAACGGCAGGAAGCTGGTTACAAAGCTTCACCAACACATCCCAAGTTAAATGAAACATGGGATGGTAGACACTCAACCCAATGGTGGGTACATGAATGTTAGCAACAAAAGAAAAAAGTGCAAATTACCTTGTCCCACATTGATTGTGGCATTGCAATGAAGAGAGTCAGGATTCTGCATCCTGATCGTATGTAGCCTTCCAACCCTGTGCGGGCATGTTCAATAGCCACAGAATCTGAAGAATCTGTACATGCACACTCCAGTTTGTTGGACCTGATTCAAGAATTCCCACAGCATTCCTTACTTTCATAACAACTTGCAGAGCCAAAGCGAAAACCCTAATCTTGCATGCAAACAACCAATAACATAATGATCTGTACCTGCAGCCTCAAGTTTTGAGGGAAATCACAAGGGTTCCAGTCATAGGACCTTGAATGAAATCTGACCTGATGGAACTGGACAATATGCAAGCATGCATAAGAACAAGGCACACTAGAGCTAAAAGACTACCATGTAAAGTATTTAACAGAATTACATGTCTGGAGCAGAATTAGATGCCTGTAGCAGAATGGAATGCTCACCTGAGATGTGTAAGTGCTTGTGCAATTATTCAAAATACCCTTGAACAACTCAGAATACTCAACAGACCATTTGGGTTGTGGGAAAAAGAAACAGGATCATTTTGTGTGGAAGTGTTGCAGGAAAAACAGTAGAGAAAGAGAGAGAGATGTACATAGCTGCCATGAGGAGGACAAGACAAGTTGTTGGATTCTGATATCAAAAAATGGGATGAGGATAGAGGTGAGAGCACTGGACAGATGTGGATTGCTACCAAAATTTGCATGTAGCAACCTATCCAGCTCTTTGGCTTTACACCTGGGACCTCTACAATCACATCTGCTGTGGCAGATAGGTTCAGCCATCCAAAACCACTTTCTAATTGAACTAGAGAAGAAGCTTGACATGTCCTCCTACCTGCTTGGACATCACAAGATAAATGCCCAATCACTTCACCAACAAGTTCATATACCCAGGCCATTTCTCAGCGACTTTGCAATTGTGGTTTGGGCATTGTAAGATTGATGTCTCTTTTCCACATGCTGGCATCCACCATGATGCAAAATGCCAACCATGGATTCGATCCAAATACGCAGCAGAAAAGCCTGAGTTTCATCATTATGGACGGCAAAGAAAAACTGAAGTACTGAACACATTGTACTTCTAGTTATTACTTTAGACTTTCATGCATGAGCTGAATTGGAAGCTGAAGGAAAAAATAGGAGTTACTTGTGGCAGCCTGCTCAGCAGCAGACAGCCCTCCACATGTTCAAAAGATAAATTGGAGATCCTTGTTTGCTCCACCCACTGACATTCATCCTGCTGCTATAGACCAAAATTGCACTGGAATATTCAGCAAGAGTAAAGTCAGATGACCCAAATTCTGAGCATATGTGCTGAAATCAATGCTTGCACTGCTTGCAGAGATTTCAACCCAGGTGGCCATGATTCCTATCCACTAGACTATATTGGCTCAACTTTTGAGGAAGGTTTCCTCACTCAACCATGTTGTACATCTTATGAGGCTGCTTCACACCATTAATGAAATCACCACACAGGAACGAAGTGGGCTCTTTCCACTTAAGAGAAATCTGCAAAAATTGGTTCTGGTTCTTTGCAAATCATCAATATCCTAACAAGACAAGCATACTGACGGAGAGCTTGAATTACCCCTTTTGGAAAATGCTTCCCCCTGGAGAAACCTTTAAACCCTCTGCAGAAGATGACTTTAGAAATGATCATTGATCTCAATGAACAACATCATGGTCCGCTGAACTTCCATATTCCAACAAATCTCTCACTTGCAGAAACTGTGTTCAGTACTTCCAGAAAGCAGAATTTTCAAATGTGTAATGCCCAACAACAACAACAACAACAAGACAAGACAGCAAAGACAACAATAAGGGCTAAGTGCTGACACCTCGTTGCCCTTCTCTATCAACTCCTTGGGCTGCTGTCTCCGGTGGATTTGGTCTCGGCTCTGGGATACATCCAGGGCATCATCCATGGGAGTTTCTCGAGAAGCTTGAAAGGGCCTTGGCGGGTTAAGGTCGCGTCTAGTTGTCTTGTTGTCGAGTCGTGTGTAAATTCTAGGCTAGGTGGTGGTGAACTGTTATGGGTTATGGTGAGCATTTGTTATCCACTCCAAGAACACCTATCGACATTGCACAGTAGTATTAGTGTGAACAACTCTGACGAGAACTTCATGGAACATTTCCTATTGTTGCTGGTTTGAACTTGGGGCAGACAGCCATGACATGAAGGAGCCGCTTGTTGTTTTATTGGAGAGAGAGAGAAAGAGATAGTGGGTGTGGGTGTGGGTGTGGATATAGTGCAGAAATGGCAGGGGCTTTGAATTGGATGATTTCTTCAACGCTTTCACACGCCGATCTGCTCACACCCTACAAGAAACTCAAGGGGAGTTGCTGGAAATGCAGGCCATGGTTTGTGCAGCAGCAGCATGATGGGTATGGAAGAAGAAAACATGCAATTGTTGCTGCTGCTGCTTCATCATCGTCGTCGTCGTCGTCTTCAACAACTTCTACCACGGCTCCTCCTCCTCCTAATGTATGCCACATTTTGGCTTCTTAATGTATGTATGCCAAAGTTTGCTTCTTTTGAAATCCGATTTGTTTTCCTTCTGTGGAATTTGTCCAAGTTCCAAGGAATGTCGTTTTGTGAAATGAGAACAAATCTGTGAAAAACAGGGAAGACTTTGGGTTGCCAACAAACACGGTGATGTGACTAGTAATCTGGCTCTTTAGGTTTAGGACTTCTGTCTCCTTCTGTGAGATGGGATGTTTTCTAAGAAGCTCTATTAAAGGGGGAAAGAGAAAGGAGAAATGTGGTAACCTTATCTTCCAGCATAACTCAGAAGCCCACCCCTCCTGTTCGCACTCATGGCATAAGAAGGCATGTTGACCCAAGAAACAGCAGTGTGATTTCATCGGTACTAAATAGCCTTTGGAGTTGCAAGGGAGATGATGATGACACCTTGCAAAAACAACTGAGGTGCAAACTTTCATGGTGTGAAACTTAGGGCAATCTCCTTTCTCTTGTCATCTATCTGGTAGGAAATTGTACACTTCTCTGAACAATGACTTGCTTGCTGCCAAGAAGGTGAAAGAGACACTCTGTCATGCTTGTGCAGAGGCACATGACATCATCCGTTATATTGTGTAGTTGATGATGTTACAAAGAAGAACAATCAACATAGAAGGGGTACCCATGAGCTTGAAAGCCTAGGCCAATTTTTGCTTGACAATCTTGATTAAATCGTAATGGTGTGAAAGAAAGCATGTGTGCCAGTGTTCAGAAGCCATTTTAGGGATTGTAAACATTTGAAAAAGTGGGCTAATTTAGCTCTTGAATCTTATGGGAATATCAATTGGTATGTCACTAGTTTGATGTGGGTTTTCTGGTGGTTTTCCAGACTGACTATGCTTACATGGAAAATGAGGATAGTGTGAAACTGGCATGCCCTGTGTGCTATCAACCTCTGGTTCAAACAGGCAGAAAAGGACTGCACCCGTAAGCTCCAAGCTCTCTTCTACTTGACATATGTAATTTTTCTCATCTTGCAAAACTGCTAGATATCATTTCCTGATCATTCATGGTGGTCAGTTATAAACCCTGGTGTTTTTATTGCTCCCTCCACAGTTTCTGCTTTCAGAGAGGGTGGATTGCAGAACCTGTAGATGTTATTCACAATGGGTATTATATGGCAGCTAACAAAAGCAGCTGAGAGCCATTGAATTAGACTTGTGGCCAATGCCTGACAACCAATTGAAATTCCTTCCCATGATGTGAGGCTTTTGAGGCATAACCAGTTGCAGCATTCAGCAACACTTATGACAAATATTGTCTTTGGAGATTTTGATCCTAGTTTTGGTTTGACTTTCAGTATCCACAAATTGGCATGTAGAGTTCACTCCTCACTAGTTTATCTACAACAAGGTGTGAATCCCATCACCTTCACACCATGGAGTTTCAACCAAGTGACAGGGATGTGTGAATGGTTGGGCTTGATGGTTGGGTTGTGTAGGTTAGTTGTAGATGCATCATCATTTCGGTGTGAGAGCTGTCATAAGCCATACATGAGCATGACAGGAATCATAGACTTGACCATCTCAGGGGGAGCTCAAGATTTGGAGGAAGCCTTACCAAGTGGAGTTGCTCTGTTTCAGTCAGTTTTTCTTTCCTTATATATATTGTTTGCAAATTGAAGATACTCATCACCAGATTGTCAGCAAGCACGAGGAGCTTCTTGTTTAGTAGTGGGTGTGAACTTGCTGTTGTTTGCAGGAATCCACTACTTGCATATGTGTATGAGAGAGGCTATAGAGATGTTTTTGACATCTTCAACTTTCCTGGTTACAATGAAGAGGTAACTTGCACTCTTATTGTGGCTATTTTCTGCTCATTGCAACCACCTCATGGTTTAGAGTGATGAACTTGCTTCATTTTCTCTTTCCTAGTATAGATTGTGATTCAAATCTGATTGGTTGTGTTATACACAATCGAGAATGCTTCTCATGAAGTGAATGACTACTGGTCATGATTGAAGGAAGTTGAGAGCAATACTACTATGAGCTAAAGGTTCTTGCTTTCCTTGGTGGGAGGGTGCTTCAGTTCAAAATGGCTCAGGTTTTTCTAAAGTCAGCAAAGGGAGGAACCATATTGGATGTAAGTTGTGGAGGGGGAGGATTTACCCGACGTTTCTTGATTAGTGGAAATTATGAGACTGTCATTGCATCAGACTACTCTGAAGCAATGTTGGAGAACTGCCGAGGCTTCCTTGAGAAGGACTCAGCTGTTGATTCAAAGTAAGGAATTCTTCTACTTCCATAGATCACAGGCATTGAGTTTTTTGGAAACACCATATAGTATTGGCAAAATGTTTTCTTACTTTGTGTGGCATTTCAAAACATCTTTGCAGGAAGGTTGTGCTTATCAGAGCAGATGTAGCACGGCTGCCATTTGCAACATCATCATTGACAGCTGTGCATGCAGGGGCAGCCATTCATTGTTGGCCTCAGCCAACCACGTCTGTGAGTTTCCTTGATCTTTCCAAAAGGATGTAAATACACAGATTTGCTTACGATAATCTTGTGCATCATGCTTGAGAAGGAGGTAGGGTGAAATACTGCTGCTATACTTTCCTGAGTACCAGCAAGATTGCAAAATAGGAGGATGTCATGAGTTTTTCACAAGTCTGAGGGGAAAAGGGTGAAAGGGCTGTATGTCATGCAAGCCCTTAGACTTGTCCCTCTCACATCTTGCTCTGGCATGGAGTGCACCATCAGGGTGTTGTCCCACAAGGCCCCTCCCTATGCCTGGATTGATACTGGGTGCCATGGGAGAATTTCTTGCCAGTAGATTGAAAAAAATTACACTGGTAAACTGCACGTCACACCCCCTTACAGTAAACTTGTTCTGCTTGATGTTGGGAACAGGTGGCAGAGATATGCAGAGTGCTCAAACCAGGTGGTGTATTTGTAGCCAGTACTTTCTTGGTTCCAATTCCACCACCACCACTAGCAGGAATCTTCACACCCATTCGCAGGGTAACTTTGACTTCTGCATAGCTGTCTGGGTTTTTGCTTCACATCTAGTTGATCTCACCCACATGATACCCATCAAATCTCTCCACGTCACAGTTCATGTATGCTTCCATTAAATCAGCAGAGTCCTGATAACAGAGTCAGTGATCTAATAGTTTGCTGTTGGGATGCATCAGACAATCATGCAGTTGGGACTTCCATTCCAATGGTGGACAGAATCTGAAGTACGAGGTATCACTGAAGCATGTGGTCTAGTGGGCTGGCAAAGTATACGCCGAGGTGCTTACCTTGTGTTTGCAGTACACAAACCAGTGTAGGAGATTTGCTTATACTTCTACTTGAATGGTAAAAGTCACACTTGTAAATCCACAACACATTTCCCACTGCAAATTTTACACAAGGCCTGATGCAATTGTACCTGCAGGTACTAATTTGTCTTTTTGGGTAGGTTCTCTCCATCATTTTAAGATGAAGTTCCGAAATGGTCTTTTAACATCAGGAAAGACAGCCAATCTGAAGAGATGTATTTGACTGACCTTACCTTTCACCTTCCTTTGAGGGAAGCATGCTATCTTCTGGCACTGTGATCTTTTGAGTTGCAAGCTCTTTAGATGGATGATCAGCAAATGCCAGATTCATGACAGCATCATGAGTTTTGTAGTAGGTTTGTCCAAGTCAAGAAGATTTATATGCTGGTTGGAACATCATGATTCTTGCTCCACAATGCTGGTCTGTGTTGCAATAAATGCATTTAATCCATTGCTGAGATTGCAAACTTCAAAGAAGCACCATTACGTGTGTGTCTCTCTCCACCTTTCTTATGCCTATCAGCTTCATTTTACATATATCAGCACAATGTATAATCTCAGAATAGGATAGTTTGAAAATTGATTATAGTTAAAATTGATGTTTGTCTGAGTGCATTTAGAGATATTCCATTTTGGGTTTTTGTCACAACCATTCATGGGATATGAAATTGTAGGCCAGGTGAACCAGCACCCATGTTGGTATCTTCACCTCTTTCAGTGAGGCCTTTTCGGGGTCATGTTTAGCCCAAAAAATGTTGGATTTGAACTCAGAGACCCTGATTTAGTCAGCATGGGATATTTGTAATATTTAGAAAAAATTTAAATGGATTTTCTGATTTTTACCATGGTAACAACATGAGCTGCACCAGCTCGACCAAGGTGGGCTGCAATTGTAGAGTATGTGCTCCTAACAAGAGTCATGCTTTACTACTGACATTTTCGCTGTGATGGTTTTGTATGTGTGAGCAAACATGTGTGGTTCTAGGGTAGAGCGGCTCGTGACTGAAAACTTAGAGTATCAGTCACCTCTCTCTCAGTCAGTCCACCTTCTTTCTTTATGGGTTTGAAGATGAAGTGTAGGTGACTAGAATGCGCACCCATAGTCCTTTAAATTATTCGAAAATTGTGAAAAATGAGAAACATATGCCCCTCCAAAGTTCAGGTGGTCAAAAAATAAGAAAAAAAACTCTTCATACACATGATAGCTCATGAAAGTTTACTTTGCCATTTAAAACCAAATAGTCATATGCTAATTGATGGACTCAACCTACTCTTACCACTAGGATGGATGAAGAAGACATCAATCAATTCTCTCAAAATAATTGTTCACTTTTAAACATATACCTAAGATCCAATCTAGTTTATGGCTTGAAAATAAATGGTAATGGGTGTGAGATCATCCTTTTCACCAAACATTTGTACAATTTTTAGAGTCTAATGGGCAAGAGATGTTTGTCCTAGTCATTGTGGTTTTGATTTTTCCTAATTGTCCTGCTTTTGGTATTCTTTTTTATCATCATGTTTTTGTGTTCCTCCTAATTGTTGTGCTTTTGGTGTTTTCTTGATTGCCTTGCTTTTGTATGTTTCCTTATCTTTTTGCTTTAATGTTCCTCCTAATGGCTATGGTTTAATATTCTTGCTAATTGTTGTGCTATCAGTGTTCCTCCTAGTTGTGTTCTTGTGTTCTTTTTAATCATCATGCTCTTATTATTCCTCTTTATCACCTTGTTCTTGTGTACCACTTAATTGCCATGCTCTTGGTGTTCCTCCTAATCACAATGCTTTTGTTTTCTTTTTAATTATCATGGTCTTGGTGTTCCTCCTTGTTGTTGTGGTCTTGGGTTCCTCCTACTCACTATTGTCTTGTGTTCTATTATTTTCCTAATTGCATTCATCTTCTACTTTGCTTGAGGTTTTTTTACTCTACTTATTTTCAATGCACTTAATCATTAAAAGACACAACCTTGCTTCTTGGTGCCTTTGTGATTGTGGCTTCATTCATGCTAATTATTTAGCCTTTTATTGAAACTATGTTGTGCATTGAAGATTCACACCCCATACGTATACAAATTTGCATACATCTACTTGAAAGTTTTTGTGAAATCTATCACCCACCTTTAAAGTTGTTAAAGTCCATGTTATAACAATTTGTGCTCTAACATGTTTCTTGACAGTTCTTTGAAATGTTCAATCTATTGTAATCCTTAAATCTATTTTTAAAAAAATTGTTTATCCTCCTTTTTTTTCACCTTTCTTATCTAATTTCCTTTATGACTACCTTGTCTCTGATTTTTTCCCTTAAGATATTTAAGTATGTGATAGATGTCATAAGATGTGATTGGGAGTAATCAATTAATGGCTCTTTTCTTTTTGTATGTCTTGTAAGTAAATGAAGCAATGAAAGCAAGTTGTGTAAACACATGGATTTATGGGTTAGATTTGGAGGAAGCGTTATTCCTATAACACTTCAAGATTACCTTCATCTAGGTTCACAACATCAATATCTTTTGATTGTTCTTCAATCATTGTAAGGTTTCAAGGCATATCTACATAGTAACATTGGTCATTTTCTAACCTATAGGTAGGCAAATCTTTTAGCTATTATTCATTGAATTGTTTGAATTATATCCAATTTTTTTGCAATAGTAGATTCTTCCCCTCAATCTTGATTGTGATTAATTTTTTCATATGTTGTGTAATTGTCTCCACTTTCTTAATCATTGATGTTTGTTGTAATGTTATATCTATAAAGGACAAGTTTTATTATCCATTGCCTTGGGGTTGAAAAAAATATGCATATAACCTTAAGTCCTAAGTTGATGTTTTTCTTTGTGAGTGATTGGTTTTAAAACTTAATATATCCATCTAACTAGGGTTATTTTGTTTAGTTCCATGTGACTATTTCTAGACATAGTTGCATCTCTAACTTTTATGAATGTTATTTTGAATGGTTTAAAACAATATATATTTAATGGTTGTAGAACATGTGATGTGTGGGTGGTAATGTGATGTCTAACCTAAACTTTTATGTATGTTTGCTTTTAAATTAACATGACGACCATGCCCACCCATAATTAACAAATGTTTAATGTTGAAAAACATTCCACTTGGAGCAAACAAATTGAAGAAAGATAAGGACTTAAATAAGAAACAAATCATCCAAGCTCTCTTTTGTATTGCCATTGTGGGTCCTTGGTTTACAAAGTTTGGTGAAATCATCTTTTAGTTTTTTTCTTTTGAAGAAGTAGAACCTTGGTAGAACACCTCTTATAATGTTTACTAATTTTTTTATAATTAACCATTCTTGAGATTTGGGGATGGTGTTATAAATTGTATTTGATCCTTTCATAGCCAAAACTTTGTTCTTTATTGTTCATTAACTTGAATGTTAGTTTCATCTAAATTCCATACATGATTTGTAACATAAATTATGCTGACACAATACAATGATTATAGGTTGGTGTAGAAAGAATTATAGGAAATAGGTGCTAATCCTTGTGCTTTGTAAACTTTTAGTCCTTTTGCTTATCAAATATTCATTTTCAGGTGTCTATCCTTGAACCATTACCACCAATTCTTGTTTAATATCCCATGTTGAGTTGAAATGGTGTAACTTTAATTTGTGTGAGTTTTGCAAATTTCATTTTTAGTTTTTGTAGGTTTATGGATAGTTTGTATTCTTTCATAGTTAAAGTCCACGCAATCACTAAACATCCGCTTATTTTATAAGCACACCTCTTGGCCCTATCTTCCTAAATCTTGTTTTGTCCATTAGATGATTAGAAAGTTAGTTTAAAGGAATGTTCCATGACTTGCTAACCCTCTTTAAATAATGTGTCCTCTAAACAATATCCATTGTTACTTCTAACGCTAAACTTGTTCACATGCCTCTCCTACTTACTATAGGGATTTGATTCAACTATGGTGTTGATCTTTTAGTGTTTTATTCAATAACATGGAGGACATTTTCTTATTTTTTATTGGCAAATTTAGCATGTTGCTTCATCATTTTAAAGGCAAATCAAGTTCATGATTGCTTTTTCTTCTTGGTCCCCACCTTTAAGGGCTCGGTGGTGTGTGTTTTGGCCCAATTAATGATTTGTCCTTTCTTTTGTATACAAACCAAAAATCTAGAAAATGTAATAAGTTTGGAAATGTTATTATTGCATAAGTAATATTATAATAAAGTTGATGAGTAAAAAAAATTGTTAAATATTCTCACACAAATCAACATCTTTTGTTGATGTGCATACCATGGGAAAAAATCTATATGAATGATTTTGCCAATCCCTTGGCTCTCTTGAATCTCCTTGATCCAATATTTTGAACCATAAGATCTAGTGGTAATTCAAGTATTTTCTTAAACCTTCGGTTGTAAATCTAATTATGATTTGTATCCTTATTTCTAATGGTGAAACCTCTTCTATGTGCTCTAGTTTCACCTTGAGATATGATATTTTTAGATCTACTTTTGAACCTTACTTTGATTTTTTGCATGTTTTATTTTCTCCTTGAGATTTGTTTTTTGCAAATAGAATTTTAAACTTGACCTCTCTTGTTTTACATCAGTCGTCGCCCCTCTACATAGGCACCTACAACACAACTGGCAAAGAGAAATGGTAGTGTTACTCTGCTGCCTTCAATCATTGTGAAGACCAAATCAGACATCTCATGGGACCATATCAACAAAGACTCCATTGTAGAGTAAAGAAACAGCTCCCTAAAATACCTTGATCTGTTGAAAGATACTATGACATTGCTATTCACAGATGAAAGGCGCATCCACTTTCTCATCACTGCAGTACAAGCATGGATGCTGCTTGAATCCTTGCTGTGCAAGCACCTTCCGAACTGCCAGCACTAAGTCACGATTTGTCATAGGAGATGGATTCTGGGTCAACACCGTTTGGATTGCATTGCTGAATGCTCCGTATGAATTAGCTGGACTGTGAGTTGGGTTTGCATCTGCTGATGTCTCGTCTGTCTGGCAACCACTTACCAGAATGCTCACATCTGATGCAACACGTGTCTTAGGGCCAGGAATTCCTGCCTGCTCAGCTGGTGCCACATAGTTAGTAGCATCCTCTGGGCTCTGGTCATCAAGCTTTGTCTGAAGGAACTGACTGGCTAGACTGGATACAGTCCCCAACCATCCACCTTGACCTCCACCTTGCTGCTGCATAAAGACATCAAGTGCCCTTGTTTTTATTAGGTTGGTTTCACATGATTCTCAGTGTATAAAAAATACCTTCGAAAGTCTTTTGTTCAACCCTCATGTCTTCTACCATCTCTGAAATCCATTTCAGGCAAACCATTTTTTCTTGCCTACACATCCAATCACTTGCACAGAATGGCAACAAAACAGAGAAGGTTTCAAAACAGGAGGGAGAGGGCAGCAGCAGCATTGTGATATCTATGCTAACCTGGAGCTGACTCAGAGCCAGATTCACAAACATCTTCACGGATGGACTGGCCTGATCTCCAAACATATCGAAAATTGTCGTGCGGATGTTTCCCACTTGAACATTCTGACCTGTTCTCTGGCTCAATATCTGTGTAAGCAGATCAACTGGAATGTTTTTGGAAATCTGGCGAGGTGGTTGTGCTACTACCCCATACCCACCCTGCTGGCTCTGATGATGATAGTCAGGTACTGCTTCGGTTCTCCCATAACCACCATAGCCACCTTCTTCCTCACTCCTTTCATTCCTTCTCCCCTGGTGCCAAGATACCACATTCTAAGAACACACAGACACACAGAGAGAGAGAGAGAGAGAGAGAGAGAGAGCCATGTCTAAGAATTGGTGCTTTTACAAACCATGAGGAGAATATGAGCACTGTCTAATGGATCACAGATCTCGTAGTACAGCAGTAGACGAAGGAAGAGGGTCTTACATGATTAAAATTCTGATACTCTTCTCCTCTATAGCCTTCTTCTCCAGCACCATATCCCCTGCCACCACCACCTTCTGCTTCATAATACTCGCTGCCACCTCCTCCCCTTCTGCCCCTTCTTCCCCCATACCCTTCTTCTTCCTCCCCACCATAGACTCTTTGTCCTTCTCCATCATAATCCTCATTATCCTGATGTCTTCTTGCTCTTCTTCCTCCATACCCTTCCTCACCACCATGGCCTCTGCGTCCTTCATAAAACTGTTCCTCCACATGTCTTCTGTCTCCATACCCTTCAGCAACATAACCTCCTCTTCCTTCTCCTTCATATACATCATTCACTTGGTGTTTTCTTCTGCCCTCTGATCCTTCATACCTTTCCTCCTCCCCATAGCCTTGTTCTTGTTGATACGAGATTGGTGGTTGTCTGTGACCCCGCTCCCCATACAATGCACCCTCCTCCTCCTGTTGAACCCTTTCCCCAGATGATGGGAAGTGAAAATCCCGAGTCTGGCTTTGACCATCCCTGTCACCACCTGTATATTTTTGGAGACCCTGAGAGATCAATCCCATCAGTGCTCCTCCAACACCACCACCACCCCCACCTCCACTTACTCCTCCTCCAGGTGCAGCAGGAGCAGAGCCTCCACCCCCTCCTACTGTTGTGCTACCACCACCTCCAATCTGCTCCTTCTCGTTGTCAATCATGCCTCCACTGTGGCAGGAATCTGAGAGAAAGGTGAAAGCGACACCTGCAGGAATCTGGTTGACCAGTTCACGGACATCATCATCTGTGGTGAACCCAGACAACATCCCACAACACACACCCACCACCCAAGACCTAATCTGTGAAACGTTGGAATGCTCAAGAAAAATCTGTTGGAACCAAAGTGAGGACAAACAAACCCAACAACAAATCTGTTGTTGGGAAGGCTCTAAAAGTCCGTTGCGAAACAAACCAAAATTCATGAGCACAAAGGAATGGCTGATCCAAAAGATGAAGAGAAATGACTTACCTGTGAGAAGGTTCATGTCAGTGGGCACAATGGCTTCTTCAGTATCCGATTCTCCAGGAGCTCCGCTCTCTGGTGGCACCTGTTGCATTGCATTTACGTTGTTGTTCAAAAGAAATCAGAGCAGTTCCCATTTTCATGACGGCCGTTGTGCTCCTAGAAGATCTGTAGTATGTCTTGTGAGAGAAAGAAGATTCAAAGATTGTAGTGCTCACCTGCGTGCCGTGACCGCTGTAATGGAACACCAGTATATCACCGGGCTCCACTGAGTTGATGAGCTTCTTGAGCGATGATCGGATGTTGGCTCCCGTGGGTTGCGGGGTGGATGGGTCCGTGTCCAGCATCACGAGGATGTCGGATTCGTCAAACCCGAACCGTTCCACCAGTGTCGTGCGCATGCGCTTCACGTCGTTGGCACATCCGTGCAGCTCACATTTGGTGCCCGGATAATTGCATCCTACCAAAAGCGCCCTCTTGGCCATTGTGTTTTCTTCTTCTTCTTCTTCTCTCGCTGTGTGTGTGTGTCTCACCTTTCCTCAGAAACAGCAACAACCCACCTCAGCTCAGTGTCTTTATCCACACAGAGAATGACACTCCCTCTGTGTGTGTATGTGTGTGCGCGCGCAATCCCAATCTCCAAACAAAATACCTAACAACGACAACAAGAAGAAGAAGAGACACCTCAAGCAAGCAAGCTATAAATGAATACACAAGAACAATCACAAGAGACTCGTTTGCGCAGGATCTAGAACAGGAAAAAAATTACCCAACAAATGACAAGAGACAACAACCTGAAGCAACAAGCAAGCTAGCTGTAGATACACAACAACAACAATAAACACAAAGAAAAAAGATACCCAACAACAACAACAACAAGAGACACTTGGAGCAAGCCAGCAACCTATAAATAAGTTACAACACAACAACAGCTCACAAGAGTCTCGTTTGCAGCGAAGGGGACACCGTGGAGAGCAGAAATGACAACAACAACGCACACTTTCTAAAATCTCACAATTATTGTTAGAAATGCATATATCTTTTCACAATTCTCTTTTTCACAACAACAAACCAAACCAAAAATAGACCCAAAAAACCAAACCAAATTCAAAAAATGCGTGCAAAAGATGGGACACACCCCCACACACACACACACACACACACTCACAAGTGTCTTTTTTGGGACAATTGTTTTTGGTCCTTTTTTGTTTTTGTTGACAAAAGAAATTGGGAAAATTGTGGAACTATTTTGTTTTTACACTGTAAATTTGACTAATTTTGCTCCTTTTGTTTCTGGAAACTTTTAAAATATCACAAGATTGAAAGAAAAAAAACTCTCACCGACACAAGGATTTGATTCATGGATTTGATTTTTTGTCTTATGAATGGCATGGTAGTGCACACAAATTTGAGCTGCCAGAAACAAACAAAGGGTATGGTAGTACCTTCCTTGTGGCAGCTTGGACACTACAGTAGTCATATTATTTTCAGAAATGTTGAAAAATTCAAAGTGTCCAGTTTTTTCTTCTATCAAATTTGTGAGGTAAGTGGGTTGGTGATTGTCACAAGACGACATAGCCAAATTTGGCTACAAGTCAAAGAGGAAACTAGAAAAGTTTAGCATCATGTTATATTTTTGTGACATGCAGTGCCTATTGTCTAGATACGATTGGGCATTCTTCCCAATTTTTCAAAGCCCCTTTGAACTACTCAGTGTTCATTAATTAGTCATGTTTGGTCTACCACTGACGTCTGCAACACATTAAAGTTATTTTCAAAGTCATGTTCTCTTTCAGCTCCTATCCCATTTTTCAGTGGTACGTGCACAGTAATGAAATTTTATTAAATCTCAGTATGAACTGCTGAAACTCAGCATTTAACGCACAATGTTCGAAAATAATTATAGTTATTGTCGACCCAACGTACGTGTATTTACTTTTTTTATCATGTGCAAATCAATGATTTGACGTGTTCAATGCAACTTAAGCCAAGGAAAGAAGTTATCGCAATTGACACATCAATCAATTCTTCCTTTTAACAATTGAGATATTTAGTTGCTTACATAAACATGTTGATATGTTTTTATATGATTATGTCAATGCCATTTGGAGTTTGAAAGAGTCAAAGGGCTTTCATCTTTTTACCTTGATCAATTTTTTGTCAAAATGTTTGAATCACATTACAAAGAATGCAAGCATCTTTCATCTTAAGTTGAGCAATAGCTATAGGCTTGACAACTTTTTACCTTTCACCCATTTAGGACGCACTTCCTATCACCACAGCTGATCTATCGCAGCAGGTCGTCAACTTTTGACATAAAAATATGGCTGACCCCCATCATAGGCAATTGATTTTGGGCATGAAATTTTTTTGACATTTACTTTGAGCCAACCTGTGATGTTCTGTAATTTCTCCATTTTATTTTTTAAAAACTCCTTTGTACATTTTCTTAATTTATGATGTGTTTTTTAATAAAGCTTTACAATATTACAAACAAATTATAGTAGTTGTACAAGTAGGAGCAGTGAAAATATATGTACAGTAGGCGTTGAGGAAAAAGGAAACAGGGAATGAAACTCAGTTCCCACCAAAATTGGTGCAAAAACTAGTTTGGGTACTTCGTTTTGTAAAATTTCATTCCGAGTTCAACATTTGATACCCTATTATGCCAAAACTGGTCGTTCTTGCCCCCCTAATCACCTGACTTTATGGATAACTTTATTGAAAAAGATGCTAGGAATGTTCGAAATCAGCTTTTTTTATAAAGCAATTTTGATGTTGCGTTGTTGGTGAACTTTTGCACTAAAAAAAACCACATGTTCCAATCCAGATGACAAGCTATCTAATGAACTTTGTACTATGTTACACCACTTAACTTTGATCTCAAGGTCGGATCAAGAAGTCAATCTAGCTTCCAGAGTAGTGTCTTTTCAGGAAATCTTTAATGTAGCCTAAATGGGAGACCATCCAAAGGAAAGATGTAGAAAATGTAACAATTGTTCCTAGGAAATAGCCAAATCTGGCTATGAATTAGATACGAAGCACAATTTTTTAGTCATCTTTTTATATTTCTAATTACGTACAGGAACCAAATATAGCAATCTGGCAAAAAAAAAAAAAAATTCTCCTGACGTCTATTGACTGAAACCCTTATAAATGAGTTCATTTTTAAAATTTTCAGTTTAAATTCTGCCATTATATTAAATTTTTCCAGTAAAAAAAATGCTGATCTAAACAGTTGAAATGGGATGAAAGATTTTTAGGGCTCCAGACCATGCAATAGAATATGATTTTTCCTGCAGTCGTAGGTAGGTGATGGGGTTGTGTGGCATGCAGCAGCAAATCACCTGATCGATGAAGTAACCTTTGTGGTTTCAATTGAAACTTTGTGATGTTTATGTATAGGAGAAGGTTCTATCAGCAGACTTTATTGTGTTTGAGATCCCTTGAGAGACTGGTAGGTCAAGGAAGGTTCAAAGTTTAGAAAGGTTGAAGGAAGTTAAAAATTTAGAAAAGTTTGTCTTAATAAACCTTTTTTTAATATAAATTATCGTTGTGATAATGACATTGCAAAGGGACAACATTGTAATGACAAAGAAAGCGAGAAGGGACATGTTGGTGGGTCGCCTCCACCCCTTGAAAATTCCTTCAACAAGTGAGAGATTACCTTTACATGAGGAGCAATTGGAAGAAGTGAGGTTTTCTGCAACCCAACTCTTGCAAACCTGGAAATGGCAGTAGAGGTTTGTTCATGGCATCATGGGGAGCTTTCGCTTGAAGCAAAGGTTTGTTGCTTTCGTGTCCGGAGTTTTTGATTTTGATTTTTAAAAAGTTTATGGTTTTATTTATTTCTCTTATTTCTTTTTTGGGTTCTGATTTTTAGTTTTCTGTTATTTGGCGTGGTTTTTTAATACCCTTTTTTTGGGTGTTTCAATTTTGTTTTCTCTTTTAAATTTTTTTAATGTTTTTCTGTATTTTCTTAAAAATTCTGGTTTTGCATTTTTTCAGTTTCTGGTTTTTATTTTCTGTCCCTTTTGAAAATTTTGTTTCTATCTTGTTGCTTTTCTGTTGCTTTTCATTTTTGATTATGTTTTTTTTCCCCTCTTTTTCTGTTGGATTTCTTAATGCAGGTATTTAGGGTTTTCAAATTTCTTTTTTAATGGAATTTTTCTGGATTTTTTCCCCTTGCTTTTCCTGTTTTTCTTCTTATTTTTCATTTTCTGTTCTTTGCTTTCTGTACTTCTTTAAAATTTCGGTTCTATATTTCTTGTTTCATTTCTGGTCTCATTTTTGTATTTTAGAAAAAAATATTCCTCTTTTGTTTCTTGTTTGTTTCTTGTTTTTTTAATTCTAAAAAAAATTAGGGTTTTTAAAAATATTTTTTAATTCCAAGTTTTGTTGCTTCTCTTGTTTTCTAATTTTTCATTTTTAAATTTTTTTGTTTTTAGTTTTCTGTAATTTTTGAAAATTTGGGTTATTTCTGTTGTTTCTTGCTTGTTTTCTTTTGGCTTTTTTTGGTTTTTTTCAATATTTTTCTTTTGGGTTTCTAATGTTAATTGTTATTTTTTTTTTTGTTTTTGTTTTGTGTGTGTGTGTGTGTGTGTTTTTTTTTGTAGTTATTATAATAATTTTTTAAAATCTATTTTCTCTTTTTTTTTGCCTTTTTTT
>Ga0209611_10000825_pt1 | contig 49266 bp, 31 predicted proteins | sample S1TSphgellanicum_3_FD_187693 | JGI IMG/M metagenome (GOLD analysis project Ga0209611, IMG submission 187693) | Host-associated microbial communities from peat moss isolated from Minnesota, USA - S1T2_Fc - Sphagnum magellanicum MG (SPAdes) (version 2) | ecosystem: Host-associated > Plants > Peat... | reverse complement strand
GGGTGACTTGGTGGTAGGGGTGTTTGCTTGCAATCCACCGAATATTTATCAAAGGATCAAACTTTAAAAGTGGTTTTTTCATGGTCAATAATGTTAAATTGATCAAATATTCCCCCATTTAGTTCCTTATAATAGGTGCCTAGGTTGATTATGTGGCCTACTTACGTAGGTTATGTTTTTAACCTAACTTAAGTAACAACATGTGTCAATAATTCATAGGTTGAAAATCATGAAATTATCAATAATACTATATATTAAATAATTGAAATTTAATTGATTTTCATGTTGCCTGGTTAATTAACTAGCAATGGCTTGGTAAATTTGTATTTCATTTGATAATAACCTTGTTTCATTAAGTATTAGTGAACCAATTCATTATCCATAACAATTTATTTTTGTTCACTAAGGGTTGACTAATTTCACTATGGTAAAAATGTCCGAATTCATTAAGGGTGAAATCCAGAGTGAACTAAGATGCATTTTGGTGTAGTGTAGTAATGTCAAAATTAAAATTAAAAACTAATCCATCATCAAATGAAAATTTTTAAAGTAAAATGCATTGGAATTTTCCTAATATAAAATATTTTGATTTTAAAAATTAAAAATTTCACAAATTTTTATCATTTATAAATCACTTCATATTAAATTACGCAAGCTTTCACTTTGAATTTTGAACCAATCACATTTTAAATGATATTCATTAAGTGGTCTACCAATATTTTTGACTAAAAAATAAGGGATAATTATAGATTTTATAATTTGGAAATTATCGTAATTGAAAATAATTTAATTAATCTATGATATGGACTTTTCAAAATGTCAAAAATGAACCACCTAACCATGTTTTTACTTTGAAGTGCATAAATTGTCTTATTCATCCATCTCCATGTTTAACGACATTAACACCAACAACTTTATGAACCTTCAAAACCAATGAAGTCATTGTTAACATTGGGAACTCAAAATGACCATGCATATTTAGATATGGCAAGCTCAAAAACAAAGGCTAATGGAATTAAACAATATAAAAAATACATGTATTGTACAAGTATGCTTAAATAATTTTATTTAAGTATATTAAAATTTTAAAAATAAATTGTAATTGAATGCTGCCAATCAGTGGGTTGTCCATTTTTTTGCCCTACGCAAGCAAGAAGGAAAGAAAACATGTATGTTCACAACATATAGTGGTATTTATGTGCCCTCCAAGTTGCACAAGGAGTTCAACTGGGATGGGCCTTTTTTGATTTAGTTATATTTATTCATGTATTAATGCCATTACACGAGAGTGGTTAGTGAGCAAGTGGGTGTTAGATCCATGAACAATAAAATGTGAACAAGATGTTTGGGCAAGGTGAGGTGTTCAATTCTTTAATTTGTGTAAATGATAAGTAATGTAAATAATCGTATATATGATTTTGATGCATAAATGTTAATGACTTTGCACTTACACAATTTTACATATCATATATACTACTATTTACATTTACACACACAACATTGGTCATTATGAATGGAATAATGCTCAAGGGGGGCTTATTTTGAGAATGCCCCATTCCAAGGGCAATGACCTGACATAAAACACTCACAAAAAAACATTTTATTTTTTTCCATGATATTTGGTGGACATGGGTTTTTTCTAATAAAAATGAATGTTTACTGGAGTGAGCATTTTGCTTTTGAAAATACCTCATCACATGGCAAGGAATTTTTCCTTTAAGTAAAACATTTTAAAAATACATTATAATTTTTTTATCAATGTTTTTTTAATTTCATCATTTTTCATGATTATGTTTGAATTTGCAAAGATAGGTAGTGCCATTACACGATGAATTATTTGCTTTTATTTTATCATAATATCATACACAAAAATCATGTAAATGGTTCATCTACAATTTAGCTAGGTTATATATATTTAAAAATTTGATGAAGTGAATGACATTGATCAAGTAAGAAAAAATTGATTACATAATTACAACATATAACATTCACCAATGGATGAATTTGGAATTGATGATATTATGGAACAACTAATATAAATATCTTATGTGGATGAAATTGGGCCATATCAACACTTAAAGTTGGATGGATTTCACGACATTAATGAAAATGACAAATTGGGTAAAATGAATGTTACATGCCAAACATGAAATAATTGGTAACAAAAATAAAATTAATGATATGCATGATATCATACCATATGGATCAAAATGATTAATTTGATCAATTGATATGGATGAACATTTTCACATGGATGAAATTGACGATGTGGAATGATATGACTATATGAACAAGATTGATTAATGGTACAAAATGAAGACTCAAATTGGATTCAAATGAATGATACCATAAATGAAAACAACCAAGTGGATGAATTTGATAATATGAATGAAGGTGAACACATGGATGGAATGGGACCATATCATTGAACTTTGTCACATGAATGAAATTAATGATAGGGGTGATGTACATGTTAATAATATGATTAAATTTGGAAGAATGGATGAAATTGATGACATAGATGACCTTAATTACAAAGATAGAGCATAAATGGGGTGCAATAAACAGAAAAATGATGTTTGAGTACATGGATGAAATTAAAATACTTGATGAATTTGATCGCATGTTTATTATTAATCATGTACATGAATTTCAACAACATGGATGAAAGTAATTTCATCCACATTGGAATTGCATTCATGTGGTCAAATGAATCCATGTTAAATTGAATTTCTTTCATGATTAATTCCACATTTTGACTTTCATTTATGAACACAACTTCATCCATATGTTTTGATTTTCCATTTCATTGTTTCGATCTACATGATCAATTTCATGCATGAAAAAAATAATAATTCATTGTAAAAAAAAAATCCCATATCATAATTAGTTTATCTACATGGTCAATTTATATGTGTGAAAATCTTCATCCATGAACAAATTATATTATCCTTGCAGGGTATAATCTAGTTGTTGTCACAACTTGTTTAAGAGATAACCTTTGTTGATTTCAACACATTTCATCCTTGCATATGGCCCTTACATCTTCATGATCAACTTCATTCACAAACAACATTCTTTCCATGGGTGTGCATCATTTTTGAAATTGTCATTTCATCCATCTACTATTCTTAAACCTTAGTTCATTGACAACCTTTCTATCCTTCTTTTTTCCTTCCCAACTTTCACTTTTATCTTCATTTCACAAAGCCATGTTCTAATTTTGTAGTGTAATTGGAAGGTACCTCATTAATTAATTATATATATATTCTTTGTTCTTATGTGTAAGGTGTTTCAAAAATATGGAATGCTTGTTCCAATGGGTGTTCCATTTTTCAACATGCCTTGCATTTTTTTCCCATGATACCTATTAATGAGCATCATGGGGAAAATAAATAAATAAATAAAATCAAAGCAAGTTTTTGCATATGCTATGCATGTGTCGTGTGTATGGTTTTAGATTAACTTGTCATGTAAATAAAAATAACAAACTTATTTACATTCCATGTAAGTATAAGTGTAAAATTTATCATCCACGTCCATATAAATGTAAATGCTTCACCTTGGACATGTAAGTAATGCGAGTGTAAAATCATGTGAATGCATTTAAAGTTATGTCAAATTATGTAAATGTAAATGATTTTGAATGTCTTTTTAGAAATAGTTGCATTGATTTACATGGGGAGTAAATATGTAAATCATTTCAAAATTTAGAGTTGTTTTATTATTAACCTTTGTCTACTTAGATCAAAAGATATTGAAATGCACAAAATTTGAAGGGTCTAATTTCTAAACCAAAATTTAATTTTGGTTCCATTTTTTACTAATTAGAAATGATAGTGCACACTCGAGGCCCTTCCTTCCTCCCTCCTCACCCCCCCCTTCTGGCCCCCCCCCCCAACAAGGTGCATTGGTAACTAACTACATAGGTAACCAGAGTAGATAGTAGGTAACTACTAACTAACTGCACACAGCCCTACCATCCGCCTTTTAATTTGGCTGGTTCTCTTTGTCTTTCTAGAAGTGTGTGAAAACGGGGGAAAAGGGCAAAAAGAAAAAGAAGAAAAAAGAAAAGAAAATACAGGGCCACGAATGCTCTGCCACTCTCTGAACGCCACACCCAACAAGAAAGAAATATCTGTGCTGCAACCCCGGGCAGAACTTTGCGGGCAGCTGGGCCAGCAGAAGTGGCCATCCACACAAAAGCTGTGGATAGACAACATTGAGGACGCGGGCAGCCCTACCCTAGCCTAGCCTACCCTTTGCCCTCATCCCTGCCTGGCGCCAGAAGCTCTCAGCGAACGAGCCTGTGTAGCGAGCGCAAAGGGGACGGGGGAAGTTGTCGCGTGCAAGAGAGAGAGAGACAGCGTGCCTCTTTGCAATTTAGTTCCCGTCTGTGCTCTTGACAATCTTGTTTGATTTCGTTTTTTGTACTTCGGAGGTGCTCCTACAGTTGCTGTTGCACGCAGGTTGGTTTTTGGTTTGTTTGCGTTTTTTCTTTTTTTTCCTTTTGCAGGGTAAAACTCGTTTATTATGGCCTCGCTCGCCATGGCATCTTCATCTTCAGTCGCAGTTTTCGCGCCCGCGCCGGTCATGACGCAGCAGCCGACGGCAGTGTTTTCGTCGGTTTCGTGCGTGAGGATGGTGCATCCTCAGCGTTACGGAGTGCGGCGGAGGACTTCGCTGGCGGTAGTGGCCATGGCGCAGCCTCAAGGCTCCGGCGTGGAAACGCAGGATGACATCGACGCAAAGGTAAAGCGGAGATCATCTGAGACTCCTATTTGACCTTTAATGCATCTAAGGTCGTGACTAGTAAACGAACGACGCCAGAGTACTATTAGATTTAGGCGCGACTGCGTGTGGACTCGTTCTATGCTATGTATTCATTCTCGTGCCGCTGCTTCTTTCGTCATAACACGCCCTCTTATATCTGTGCAATTGGCGGGACTCAATACTAATATCTTGAGCTCCTCTCCAAGCTCTGTAGTCGAACCACGAAAGAACCGGACCTTCAACTCTCCGAAATTTTGGCGATGACTTCCAATCACTCGCTAGATTAACAGGTCTTCGACAATTGATAGCCGTTCCTCGTGTGCGGAAATGAAGAGAGCGAAGACATTGCTGTCGATGATCCCTTTATGCGGCAGTCTCTAGGTCCCCCATCTACCTGCTCGTTGCCAGAACTGAGGAATTTGTTATCAGTCATGGAGACAATATATGTTATGCATGACGCAGCACTGATCGTTCTGACGTTCTAATGATTTTCTGCAGGTTGCCAAGAGCCTGGAAGAGGCAAGAGCCACTTGCAAAGAAGATGAGACTTCAGCACCCTGTGCGGTTGCATGGGATGAGTATGAGGAACTGGCCGCAGAAGCATCACATGCCCGGGACCGAAAAAAGCTATCGCAAGATCCACTCGAAGCATACTGTGCTGATAACCCCGAGACTGATGAGTGCAGGGTATATGAAGACTGAGAGCTTGTTCATTCCGAATAGTTCTTGACCTCACTGGTATGTTCTAATTTCAAGTAAATAGAAAAAGTTGGATCCTGCACAGTCTATTTGAGGAAACAAATCTTGGGAGGAAGATGAAGAAGTTTTGGTCCTTTGCAAGTTTGCTCCAAAGTAATGTTGGTTTGAATTGGCAAGTTACAGGAATTGTAAATGGATGTTTGCCTTGTTTCACTTGTGTTTTTGTCAGAGCACATTTGTATGTGGGAGTCAAAAATAAATAAAATGAATAAAGTTGAATTGGTTTCCCACTCTGGTTGTGTGTGGTCACTTCATTTTCCTGTGGATGTTAGGTTGTGAGGTGGCACATTGATGTTGGTATTTTGAACAAATTATTCATTTATAGATTTGATGATGGGTGCAGGATTCTGTGCAGGAGACGCATGTATTTTACCTGAACTGGCTTATGGTTGCACCAGAAATTTGTCAAGCCTGTTGATTCTCTGCTGCTCCAGATAGGAACTTCAAACCTTGGCAGCTATGAACTCATATTACTTTAAATGCTCTGGGCTTTTGTTTTGAAGTTGTAAGTGGTCCCTCCTATGAGCTGCTATGTGTGTGTGGATATATCATTTGTTTTGGGTGATTCCTTTATTGTTTGTCTTGAGGACAGTCGATGACTTCCTGTAGATATGATGGTCATTGAACTCCTCATGAAGCAGTAAAGATCACAAGAATGGTACTGGTACATTTCCAATTGGTGTAAAGCAGAGAGATAACCAGCAAGCACATGGGAATATCTGCAATATTATGGAAATTCAATTCATTGAGTCGCACTGTTGCATGAGTTTGTGTCATCATCCATTAAACTCTTGCAGATGACAAGGTTGAGGGATTGAAACAGAGTAAATTGTATACTGATCCAAAGATGGAGTGCATGGATTCCTTGTGGCGACAATTAGGTGGTATGGTATATCAGGTTACTAGCATTGGATGGGTTCCTAAAGCTCAGAGCAGGGTTTGTCATTGGAGAGTCTTTGAGATATTTTCTTGGTTTTGTTATCACATTCTAGTCTTGTTGTGCTTTTTGCTCTAGTTTGTTCCGACTGTGTTTTTCTTCTGTCTGGTTCTGCAGTCCTTGTCTGGAAGTTTTTGTTCGACCTGGTCATGTTCTTCACCTGGTCATGGTTTTATTAGTCATGAGTATGGAGATTTCTTGATACTCATGAGAGTGAATTCTGTTAGGACATTGTGTGGGATTATGGAATTAAATCGACTTGGTTTTGGAAGCTACATCATTGAAATCAATATTTTGGAGCTCACAAATTGAATGAATCTGTAATGCATTCCTATTTATCACTTTGGGAGTTCGGTTTGAGCCACAAATGCATGGTGTCAACAATAATAATTGAACACATTATCATGAAAGTTATATACATTAGAATGATTTTGTGTCCATTCATCAAATAGCAATGGACACTGCAACTAGGAACTCAAATGTGTATACAAATTCCATTCTACTAGGACAATAGTATTTGGATGAGAAAACACATCATATTAGGGGAAATATATGATGGACAACTATGGGTTTGACAATCCCATCCTCTTAGTTAGGCAACTATTTCAAAACTATAATAGACAAGGATCTCGAAAATCAAGGTCAAATACTTCATAAGCTTTCATCGTTTAGCATTTTTATTTCATTATTGTCAACAGAAAATTCCACATATTACTTCACTAATGTCAACAGAAAATTTGTCTTTGAAATCATAGATACACACACATTGGCAAATGAAGTTGAAATGTCTTCAATGATTTTATTTTTTTTTGTTTTTTTCAAAATTTATTGAAAAGATCTCATTAAGCCCTCATGGAGATAAAGCTTTTTTGTAAAAAGCTTTGCTATTCGATGTTGAAATTTCCCAAAAAAAAGGGTTTAAAAGAAAACTGTAACTATGTGTGTGAGTGTCATTAACACACAATTCATGCAATGGTTTTTTATTGGCAAAAGTTTTGCATTAAAAAAAAAACCTTTGCAACCCAAAAACATAAAAATTGGATGGTGCAAATGATTCAAAGAAATTTTTGGAAAAAAAGGGCTTAAAGTTGTCACATTGTGAGGAAAAATATTCTGAAGTTGCCATATTTAGACAACAGCTTCCAACATATCGCCAAAAATATAGTATGGATCCAAAAAATTTCTACTTTCATCTCTGACCTGTAGCCAAATTTTGCTAAATCCTATTGAGGATGATCCCCAACCCACCCACCCACCTCACAAATTTGGAAAAAAAAAACACACTGAATTCATGCACTAATAACACACTATTGCAAGCATCACCAGAAATTATGAAATCACACTCAATGTGTACATGATGCACTTAATGAATTATGGTTTATATTGCTTCAACTATTGACTTTAATAACAAACTAACAATGATGAAATTATAAGTAAAAGATTAGTTTCAAAACTATTTAGTGTTAATTAGTGTAAGGAGCACAAAATCTATCACAACAAAAAGAATTGCACAGTCTGCATGACATTAATGAAATTTTTTTCAGAGAAAGGAGTGAAAAGATTGTCCTCAGTAATTTAATGCTGAAGCCAAGATGCTCTGTTTCTTCATGGCCCATCCACTTCACTTCTTGTCAGCTCAAACTTGTTAGCATTTGAGGAGATTGTCCACATCACTTTAAATGAGAACACAAAAGAAGTGAGAAACATATGTGTACTCCCCCTTTGATACTTAAATTTTGCTACAGCTAGAATAACAGGGCATTTCCTACCCACAACTCATATGTAATCCAAAATTGTGAGAAGTGCAGAGAAAATACAGCTACAATACAACTTGTTGTGAGTTCAGTAGCTTTGCTCCACCCTGTGACAGCATCAAATTGGTCCTTGAGTTGCCTACACCCCAGCCAGAGTGAACCAACAGCCGTCTGCACACCATGAGGAATGGATGGTGGGTGTATAGGAAACACTTGAAATTCCATTGGGTTCTAGTTCCTTAACTAAACATGGCAGTTAGCTCAGTTTCTGTCTAATACCTACCTATTAAAAGTCCGCTGGCCCTTACCTGTGTACTGACTTATCAACATGCATCTCCTTACCTAGTAAACACCTACTATCCTACCTACCCACCTATGTACAGGATCTGCCCTTCACAGGATAGGTTACCAAGGTGAAACCCAATGTCAACTCACATGGGGTTTATCCACAATAGGCTTCCAGTGGCACTGGTGGCTGCTGGTTTGATCAGGCCCTAAAACCCTACATTCCAAAAATTCATGACCAATTTCAACCATGTCTCATCACTCCCAAGGATTCACTACAAATTTACATTGTCATAAAAAATGCAAGGGAATAATTGTTTGACTGTCAGCCAGTCCCACTAAAATCCCTACCCCAGCCCCTCAAAGCAACATGGGATTCAACTCTGAAAGGGGCAGAGCACTCATCAATCTGGCATTGTCTCACAGGCTGCATTCATCACTGGCATTTCAAGCTCACCGCTAAAATGTCCAGAACAAGTATATGAACAACTATCCCAGAGACTTTAAACCCCTCCACCTCAGAATTTGATGAACCATTTTAGACCAAATGTCTTTGCATCCACAAAAGAATACAGTCTGGAACAAAATTTGAAATAGAATACAAGTACGTTGGGTCATCAGAGGTAGAAAGAGGAACTTTAGTTAGAGGAGAGTGAGAAGACACCAGAACCCTTGTTCAGTTTTCAGATGATATCTGGTTCAAGCATAGGTAGCCAATCCTATAGGGGGAGGAGGACCACCATACGGTGCAGCAGAAGAAGAAGCCTTGGATATAAGAATATAGTAAAGCTCACTCAACACCATTGTAATGAAGGTCAAGAAGGCTCCTGCAATAAACAAGCTTTTCTTTACTTGCTGACATGTCACATTCCTATTGTAATACCCTTGTGTCTGTATTTTGTTTGCAGTTGCACCTACAAGTAGAATAAGAAACGCCAAAATGAAAACCAACCTGCAAAAAGCAATACATTTATTATTATTAGCAGATGGACCCAAATTGTGTCCTTTATTCAAAATTGTAATCCATGAGACAATTAAGAAGACAGAGTTTTAAAGGATTGATTACCATGAAAATATGAACGCAACTACAGCCCACGTGCGAGCAGCACCAGGACTGTAAGCAACCCCACAGCACAGACATCGTGTGACAATTGTAATGAACAGTTGGGCAACCAGCAAACAGACAAGTGCACCTACAGCAAGTCCAGTTGCTGTGGTGGCAGTGTATTTACAAATCAAATATCCAGCTGCATCTGTTGTTTGTGTAGCCTGCCAGATAAAAGCCATTGCACCATAACCATCATCAGTTGTTTCTGTCTTACTGTCCCAAGGGAACTTCAAGACAGTAGCAAGCACATTTGCATTCCTCATTGAACTTTCCAACCTCTTGAAGGTTTCACATGCAGGAAGTAAACTATTGCTATCAAGCATGGGACATGAACCAGAAGAATTTGTGCCCATCACAACCAATTTCACCAATGACAAAATTGGGTCCAGCTGCCACATTTCTGCCATGGAGCTAAATGATATAGTCTCCTTTTGTCAACAATGTATGCAGATTCAAAAGAAATAAAAAAATAGCAATAACCCTAGTCGAGATCTTGAAATGTTTCTTTCTCTGCAGAAAGCCCAGACAAGAACATCTAGGGTGCTTGAAAAATTAGGGTTGTGCTACCAATGTGACAATTCCACAAACGACAACAGCAAGCAATTTTCTTTGTTTGCTCTCTGTCTGTTTGTCTGTCTATCTACATGTATGTATGCATGCATGCTTGTATCTGCCTTGAAGACCACAAACAGACAGCCGAAAAATCAAGGAATGAGAAGGAGAAGATACAGATAGAGAGACCCTAAACCCTAAAACCTAAACACGCAGACACAGAGAGAGAAAGAGAGAGAGAAACACACACACACACACACACACACAAGAAAGAAAGCAAAGAAAAAAAGAGAGGCGGAGGAAGAAGCGAAGAAGATGATGATAAGCAGCAAAACCTGGCTTCGTTGAGACTCAGCACCAATGGCAAGGCCAAAAGCGATAATGAAGAAGACAAAGCTGATGCCTAACACCAGTTTAGACGCTCCACCTTTCCCACCCAAGCTCCCCATGCTTTCCAAGACTCGCCACTGCAAACCTCCTCGCCGACTTGATAAATAAGCAAAAATGCCACAGTTAGTGCACAATGTACCAGAGATCCGGGCAGCTCAAACCCAAAACTCTAAACCTAGATCCTTTGAGGAGGAAAACAAACACAACAGAAACAGCATTAGGAGCAGCAGCAATGCAAGCACGCAAGCCAACAAACAAGCAAGCAAACAAGCTTCACGTGAGGCGCTGCGAGGGAGGAGGGACCAAAACATGGACCAAAACAAGGGGGGACCAAAACAGGGATCAAAACAAAGGGGGAAACAACAGAGGACTTTTTGAACAGGGGGAAAGTTGAACCAGCGTTTTTTTTCAAGAAAAAAATTACTGGCGGAATTTCGCCAAAAGGCGAAATAAGAAATAAAACATTGGAAAAAAATTGATTTTGGAGGTAATTCAGTCAGTCGCCAGAAGTGAGGAAAAAAAAATATTGAATTTTTTTTCTCAGATTTAGTATATATTTAGTTTGTGTAGCCAAATATATAGAAGGATGATTAAAGATTTGTACTTTATTTCTGGTTTATTTATAGCCAGATTTGGCTAAATCTTCCTAGGGATGATTATCACCAGTTCTACATCTTCCCAATGGATGCATCTCCACTTTGGATGGATACAAAGAAGAATTATTTTAAAAACACTTGGAAATAACAAACAACAAACCATGGAGGGAGGACCAGTGATTTTTTTCATTGGCGAATTTTCGCCAATTTTTGACATGAAACAAAATAATTTTGACCTATGCAAATGATTTTTTCATGGTTTAAAAAAAAAAAAAAAAGGACCCAAATTCGCCTGATTTTCATGAAAAAAGAAAATTCAAAATCGCCAGATTTGTATGATAAGTTCCAGGAGGTAGCCAAGAGTATACAAAGATCCTGTTTTTAAAAAACTTTTGTACATACATAGCCAAATTTGGCAAAATTATCTTCTGGATGATCACCACTTTGGCTACATCACAAAATCCTTTAAAAAAAACACCTTGTTGTGGACTTGTTATTATGCCTTAGGAGTGAGGGGGAAATCCAACTTCATTGGCCGTGCTTAGTAGACTGGGAGCAATATAGTGTTGAGATTCATTATAGAGTTCCCTAGCTTCAAGGATATGCTTTTGGGTGAGGGAGAATTGAGCTTTACCAGCCATGCCTTGGTAAACAGGGAGGGATTCATACAATGTTGAGATTCATTTTAGAGTAGCTAGGTTCAAGGGTCTTTGGCCCTTACTAGTTTGTGGGTTGCGTTTTCATTAATTCATTGTGACTTTCATGGATTCAGAATAAAAAGTCAGAACTTGAAGAAGTTTTTGTCCACCAACATGAAGACTTTTGAAATGTGCTTAAAATAAATAAAATTTTCATGGGGTCATCATATTCATGTCTCGCTACTATTCTTGGTATGGTTCTATTTTTTTGGTGGTCCTTTGGGTATGGTGTATGAGCTTTTACGAGAATGTTTTGTCCCAAATGATTCTATGAATGATTTTGACTTTTTTTTTGAAATATGTGGGCACATTGCTTGAAATCGTGTTTTCAATATCACGTTTGTTTTTCGCATCTTGACTCTTAATGTTCAAGAAGCAATTTGGAAGCATATGTCCTATCACAATCAATGTGATGACCTATCATTTAGTTGCCCACACTCTAGTTATTCAGTTTAAGGATATTCTTGTAGACCATTTTAATTTTCATTAATTTGGTGTAATGAGTTGTGGCAAGTGTGAGATAGTGGTTCATGATTATATGAAGAATTATCGGCATTTAGGGTTTCTAATATAGCCATCGAAATGTGTAGTTTCATTTCCATAGGGTTGAACCAATCTATATCATTTCTTCTTGGCTTTTTTACTCAGAAGATTTGGGTTTTCGTATTTTGGGTGCATCGGTGGAATCCACATCATTTGTTGAGGCTTTCCATGAGGATTTTGAGACAATATTTAGTCTCCTTATGTTTGCAGATCTTCAAACGGCTTTTGTAATGTTTTCGTTGTGCTATGCCCAACGTCTAGGCTACTTGCTTTTTATAGTGTTCCCATTTCCAAGTATTTTGTAGCATTATGCTAAGTTCAGTATTCATACCATAATTACATTGCAAAGTTATTTGGTGTGGGATCTTTTAATGGTTTTATTGGTCACTTAGCTCGTCGTTAAACCATTCTTCCTACTTCTTTGGGCATGCTTAACCTTTTTTTTGTGGTTTGGATTATTGCCCTTGCATTCTTGGGGTGTTGGACATTGATTATTCTTGCATTTGTGATTGGTTTCCTGCAAGATGTTCGCCTTATTCTTCTAGATGTAGTAGCACATGTTGAAACTAACACTTCCCCATTCGAAATGGCACTACAAGATGTCCAAACCATGTTACCTCAAGTTGTTTATTTTCATGTCCCACCCTTTGAGAGTTTAGTGGTTCAATTTTATCCCCAATTGCAGATTTTTTTAGTGGATTATCTGCACGAGTAGAAGTTTGCTTTACTTCTAATAAATGTTCTTTTACATATCGTGTGAACACATATTTGTTCATGTGTGGGTCTAATGGCAGGCACTTGGTTACTAGCTCATCCTACCACACCATCATTTTGTTTATCATCAGCTCACTTTTTTATAACACTATGTACCCATCTTGGCTTGCCACATCCTATTATTGCCCACCTTTCACAGTGTCACTATGGTCATACCATTGACAATTTAGGTACCCATTTCTTTTGGTGCCCCTATAGGAGTGAGTGGACAACAACCCACAACACACTTCAAGACATTGTTGCAGCTATTCCTTTGGAGATGGAGCACATGTTTAGAAATAGGTCTCCCACCTTTTCCCTCGCCACACCCAACAACGAATGGATATCCTTATCACCAAAAACAACTTCCAAACTTTGATGGACATTGTCATTATTGATCCAATTCACATAAATATGGTGTAACGAACATCAACACGACAACACATATAACAATGATGGTTGCTCAGGAAAAAACACGATCCTATGCCGAGCGAGCACTAGGTGATGACTTCATTCCCCTTACTATTGAGACGTATGAGTGTTTTCATTCTTGCTTTGATTCATTTTTGACCACTTGTGCACAAACCACCATTACACATCATCATTAATTTTCTTTAGTACTTTCAATGTTTGTTTTTCACTATCGACAATGTGTGTCCATAGCCTTGTAATGTGTGCAAGCCATAACAATTCTTTAATGAATTATTGCACTTGGTCAGGGTTTTTCATCTCCTCCACACATCATAGTTAATGCACCTTCGTCACTAGCTGATTTGTGGTAGACAACAACTTTCTTGTCTTAGGTTTTCTTTGTTATCGTTGATTGTCATTTTGTAACCATTGGTCCTATTTGCATAGGATTTTTTCCTTATTTTTTGTTGATAGTTTGCTTTTGTTTTTTCTTTGGGTTGTGTCTACTTATGCTCTCATTTGCCTTGTACTTTTGATGGATGTGTTCCTATCATTAATTTTATATATAAGGTTTTTTTTTCTATTCTTGCACACCTCCTATAGGTGATTGGACACCAAATTATATGTTAATTTTAACAAGTGGGCGTTAGAGTGAGTTAAAATTTACAAAGTTCAATGCAATTTTTTCCTTTTTCTTCTCAATTTTTAATATATGACATCATTATCAATCATTTCATATACATATAACATTAAACAACATGTTTGTGAAAGATTGTCCATCATTCCAATTTTTTTTGGCACAAATGTTCACTTTTTTTGACTTGAAAAATATGATTTTGATGCATACAAATGATTTTTGCTTTGGGTTGGGGGGGGGAATCCCAACATGCCAAATTGCCCCCAAAAAAAAATTGTTAAATTTTTTCAATAGGTTCTAACATGTAGCCAAATTTTAAAAGGATTCTTATTGTTTTTTAGCTTTCATATATGGTCTATAGAAAAATTTTGCTAAAAATTTTTGTTGATGATCAATAATTTGGCTACATCTTTAAATTAGATTAAAATAAAACAAATAAATTATTATTAAAAAAATAAATTAAAAAAAATACTAGTTCAAATTTAGGAAAATTGACCAAAAACCGAAAATTGTGTCAAAATCTAATGGTGAATTTTCTTCTCACAATACAACATATGCAAACTTGGGTTTAACATTTTAATTTTGCTAGAAAGAAACCCAAAAAAATTGTCCATCAACTTCCCCAAAGGAAGTTTTTTAATATGTTATTTTCACCAAAATGAAAATTTAAAAACCCTAATGTCACTTCCTTGCTCACTTAGACATCAACAAATGTTACAAAAAAAATCTAAACCCTAAATGGTCACATTGCCAAACAGATAAAAACCAAAAAAAAAAAGAAAAAGAAAAAGGGAGGTTGTTGATGTAACAAATTGTGTGAAGTTGATTGCCTAAAAAATTGACTTAAAAAGGTTGTTAGGCTATTATTATTGGCACCTAAAATTTATAGTTCTACTAATAAACCAGACCAGCTGAATATTGGGTAAGGCAGGGTATATATATAATATCATTGGCCAATGGTTCTCAAAAGTTGTAGCTCTAGGTATCACAGTCGGTTCTCATTGGCCCTACTTTTTCATAATCATATTGCTTCTTGGATGAAAACATCATGACTGCTCTTTTCATGGATGAAAATAATACTCATCATACATTCATTTCAGCTATTTCATTAATGACTAAAATAATAACAGATAGGCATGAAATTTTATTAAAAACATAGTACTAAAAAGTTACTCATATATATATATATATGCAAAATTAACTCTAGTCATCCCCTTCTTGTTGGATGAAGCACAACACAATAAACCCAAGTACTCAACTCTATGGTCATATTGACAAGGGGTTTCAGTAGTCAGAAACCCTTACATATTCTTTGACCCACCATGTTGTATTTTTTTTCACTTGGTTGGTTGGTTGGTTCCATTGCAACCGACCAACCAACCAAGTAACTAGAATTTAGAGAAAGAAAATATTCATCTAGTGATAGCACAAGCAATTGTACATGCACTAGTTATCAAACGCCTAGGGTTAGTTTTCACATGGACAAAAAATATATATATATATATTTCAATTTCTTTATAAATATATAATAATAATAATAATTTCATGAACTACTATAACATTTTCATAGGAGTGAAATTATTCAGGTCTTAGTTTGCAATAATTATGATGGTTTTCAACACCTTAACTTCATATTTTCACACAAAAACATTTCATTATTTAAAAAATGATTTAATGATGAAACTCACCTTGTCATATATATGAAATTAAGCTTGAAAGGTGTACAAAAGCTTTGAACATGTGTTCCCCAACTTATGGTGTTTAACTAATGAAAGTGCTAACAACAATTGTAAAGGCAATTGCAAAACAATTGGTCCCATGGGAGTGTTAAGGGTGGAGCCATTGTTCACCTGGGATATGATCATCATAGTTGTTAATTATAAATTTAACTAGCTTATATTTCAATCACAACGTGAATTTTCTATTTCAAGTAACTTGTAGAAAATCAATTATTCCATCTTCCATTTTTGTACTCTAGTGTCAAAGGTTTCAAGTCTAATTTTCTCCATGTATAAGTACATGATTTTAATGGACAAAATGTTTATTGAACTCATCTACCATAATTTTCATACTTTTTTTCTTTTAAACTTTCTTTTTGCATTTTCAAATCTTACAAAGTTTCTAACTCCAATTCTATACAAAAAATTGTTTATAACCAACATATCCGTGAAGAAGACAAGCACAAGTAGCCTTCTAAAGCCTTACTTGCAATACATTTTCTAAATTGCCCTCCCTTGATAGCAAGCTTGAAAATTGAAAAATAAAACATGATGCAATTCTATTTCAAAAATCAACCTTTTGCCTTTTTCGAGTTGTTTTTGACCTTTTCAAGTATATGAAAATCATTTTTTCATGTTTTTTGCATAGGGATGTCATGCATCTAAAACACTTATAATACACATATAAGTACAACAAAATATTTTCCACACAATATTCAACACATAATATTTTTTTTGATACTTTTGGAACACCTAAAAATAACAAAGCAAAAATTCTTGAATGCAAAATTGTGTGATGAAAATACACAAAAAAGAAAATCACATAGACCTAAATACAAGTAACTACCAAGGGAGAATATGTAGTTCAAAGTAGGTTACACTACGGAGTTACTATGTTATGCATTGTTCACTCTCTTTCATCACTCCTTGTTACTTTCTATATCCATGCACTAGTCTATCTTTCAACAACACTTTAAAAGGCCTCCAAGATTTTGAAGGTTGTAACCACATAGGCACGTAATTTAGGGGATGTATGCTTGTAGGAGCAAATCTTCCCCCAACATAAAATACGAAAGGTTTTTCATTAGAATCATAGTAGAAGGTTTGCATGCAAATAGCGAAAGGTCCGTTTCAATGGATGAGGGCATCTTGCATGTGAGAGTTGATTTCAAATACAAAGGAACAAAAAAAATGCATGGATGATTTCTTTATGACCCAAGTTATAAACTTAAGCAATGACCCCACATAATATTTTCTAGGGCCCCTCCCTACCTCCCTCCCTAGTGGCCAAAACACCACATGAAATCTTACCAATGTTGAAAACAACCCTAGTCTACATTTTCAACACTATCTATACAAGGTTGAAACTCCCTTCAACTAACTACTAGGCTCTAGTGGATTCCACACAAAATGTACAAGATTGAAATGCATTTGACAAGTTGTGAGTTCAAGTAATAACAAAAGAGAAAAGGAACTCCTTTTAAACCCATAAAAGAAGTAGCTTCCATACTACATTTGTTGGGCCCCCTCATAGTGTGCTTCACCACTTTGTCTTCTTTCTTTTGTTTTGTATATAGCCTACTTTGGAAAGCATACACTCAAAGCAAGACTTGTTCAGATTTGTTGTCAGGAGGAGTCAAGGCAATGATATTGTGTTTAGATTCATTATAGAGTATTGTAGCTTTAAGGGATTTTGGACCCTAGGTAACAATAGGTCTATTTTTATATGAGGATTTTTGAAAGATGATATTTTGGCTTGTGTTGAAACTTGAGATTAGTTATAGATTCGTAATCTCTTGAAGGATTTTGGTTTCTTTTAGAGGATGTAAATGGCAAGGGCACATTGTAATTGACACATCCCTTGTTATTATAAGCCAAGAGGTTGGCTACACTTGAACCTAACCTAACCCTCTAGGGTTCAGACTTTTGGTTGCCAGGTTTAGTTAGGTCTCCCACTCTCAGGAGTCCTCAGTCCACAAGTCCTTCCTCCCTCACAACTAATATCACATAAAAACCCTCCACACTTTTGTGGCAGTGTAAATGGACAATGCCTTAAGGTGCATTCACACCTAATGTTAAGTCAGTGTTAAGTGAAAATCTAGGTGGCATCCTAGGTGGCACCCAATATTAAATGGGTGATTGTTTAACAATATTAAGTGAATGTTAACTTAACATTAAAAAAATCTTCCTGGTAAATAGGTTTAGGTCCTAAATGGCTAGCTCAGTGTTAAGGGGACTTAAGACTAGAGTCCTTAACACCACATGTGAATGCACCTTTATATGACCTAATTGGTAGTCAAGTGTGCATTTTGTGTATGGTAACACCCTCGGATTGGGGCATTCTTGAAATAAGAGCCCACATACGGTGGAGCAGTGTTTTATTTGTTTATTTATTTATTTTTGTGCTATAAAAAATTTGGCAAATTTTCACGAAAGATAGCAAAATTAGTTGAATTTAAAACTGGAAAAAAAAAATTCCAATATTTTCTCAAATTTTCCTCGTCGAAAAATAGCAAAATTTTGCTAGGAAAAAAAAAAACAGATGTGGAGCCAGAGACCCTTATTTTGGGAACGGCCTGGTCCCAAGCATTCTAAATCTTATATAAGAAAATGTGTGTAGCCCATATTCTTATAGTAGTTTGCATTTTTTTTTCAAAATGGCACAATCATTTCCCCAACTCTTCATCTCCCTTCAAAAGAATTTTCATGCATGGGTCTTCTTCTTCTTCTTCTTCTCCATTCTCTTGAGCGTTCATCTCAAACCCAAAAATAAGAAAGTGGCAATGTTGTTGACCTATGGTAAAGAATTATTGTCCATGTCTTCAATGCAATGTACCCCCAAAAAAAAAAAAAAACACATGACCCCAAAACCCAATGGGGAAGGCTCAGCATGCACTCAAAGTGCATTGATTTTTTTTTTTCTTTTTTCTTTGTTCTCAACATGTTCCCTTCAAGTTCTCAATGAATTCCCCCCCCCATCAAGTTCTCAATATGTTCCCTAGGTTCCCAATGTGTTCCCAATAGCGCCTCACTTTTAAAAAAAAAGAAAAAAAAAACAAACCGGTGGCTGAGCGGCTGAAGACAAAGGACTGACCATGCGCGTCAGCCCTGTCGCTCAGCCACCATTGCCGGCAAGAAAATAGGCACCGCTTGCGCAGGCCTAGAGGGTGTCAAACTACCTACTACAATACTGAAGTCTGAGATGAATGGGGGAGAACTGGCAACTAGGGTTTCATCCAATTTCCTGGGTATGCTAAACAACCTAGTGGGATGAACAGGTAATGGAGTTGATTTTGTCAGGGGCATTTTGTCAGGGGCATTTAGCACATCTGCACTAGTAATAGGTACTACACTTTTTCACCAGTGTTTTTTCTTTTTAAAAAAATAAATAAATTCTGATGTAGCATCATCATTTAGCAGTGATTTTTTATTTTAAAAAATCTGAATTTTTTTTCTTCAACAAAAAAATAAAAAATAAAAAGCGATTTTTTGGGAATTTTTTTCTAGTATAATTCTGAATGATTCTGCTAAATTTTTGGGAAAATTTTCTTCATAGCTTTGCAGGTAGGTAATGTTAAGTAAGTGGTTATAAATGTAGGTAGGTAGGTAGATAGGTAAGGCACTTGATGGGGTACTAGGCATATGAATGTTTAGTACATAATTAACCACAGGTTGACCACCCTTGGGTTGCTCCAACAACTTGAACTTTCCCCTGAGTTGTCTATTATGCAATACGGAAGCCCCTGGGGTGGCAGATTCAACGATTTAGAGAAGGCATTATTATATTTGAAAGACACATTTTGGTCCCTATTACATGTGTATGATCAATTACCATAAGATTATGTCATATAATGTGGTCAAGAAAATGCCGTAATCTGCCACCCCAGACCTTGATGTACTAGAGAGCTTGGCTCCTACTTAGGATTACACCTTGCTTGCCCATCCCTACCTAGGCTTGCTTGTAATGGCCATCTTAGGGTGGAGTAGGGTTTACATGCTTGTCCCAAGTAGGGTTCACATTATTCAAATGTTATGGCGATAGAACCATGCTCATCCCAAGTAGGGTTTCACATTATTCAAACATTGCGGTGATAAAATCATGCTCATCCCAAGTAGGGTTTCACATTACTCAAACATTGCGGCAATAGAACCATGGTTCATCCCAAGTAGGGTTCACATTACTCAAATGTTGTGGTGATAGAACCATGCTCAACCCAAGTAGGTTCATATTACTCAAATGTTGGGGTGATAGAACCATGCTCATCCCAAGTAGGGTTCACATTATTCAAACATTGCGGTGATAGAATCATGCTCATCCCAAGTAGGGTTTCACATTATTCAAACATTGCGGCAATAGAACCCATGTTCATCCCAAAGTAGGGTTCACATTACTCAAATGTTGCGGTGATAGAACCATGCTCATCCCAAGTAGGGTTCACATTATTCAAACATTGTGGTGATAGAATCATGCTCATCCCAAGTAGGGTTTCACATTACTCAAACATTGCGGCAATAGAACCATGTTCATCCCAAAGTAGGGTTCACATTACTCAAATGTTGCGGTGATAGAACCATGCTCATCCCAAGTAGGGTTGCCGCACAAATGCTCACAAGAAATTGTGTAAGGGGTGTTGTTTTAGCATCTTGGTTGTTTGTGGTTGCAAACCGACCATGATCTTCCATGATCTTACACTCTACTAGCCTAATCAAATGTGTCTTCCTCCTCACCCACAACTTTTGAACACCAAGGACCAAGTAGGAGTCTAGGCTTCTAGTGTCTTTCCCCAAGGAGGGCATATTGGACTAAGTTGAGTTGTGACAAAAGTGGTTAAATACGTTAAACCAAGAACGACAAGAAGAACAAGGAAAGATTGATTCTCTCCCTTTCCCAATGCCTACTACAAAGTGGGCCATTTCCCAAGGCACAAAAGGAGGAGGGAGACAAATTGGGGATCCAGGCTAAAATGGACCCCACCCACCCACCCCACGTGAGGGTGAATTTGGTAAATTTTTTGGACATAATTTTGTCTAGCCTACTACTAATAGTCCACTTGAAGAAGGTGGTTAAAGTAAAGCCCATGATTTTGGGTGGGCTACCTCTTTTTGTGGGTTAAAATTGGCATGCAAAGTCCTTAATAAATAAAAGTCTTTTCTTCAAAAGATAACTTGGAACACTTCATAAAGTCACAAGAATTTTCTATAACAATGTTTTTCTCGGGGTGAATTTCTGAATTTTATTTTATTTTACTTGAAAAATATGGTTTTGACACATTCAAAGGATTTTTGAGATAAAAATTGACCCTAATTCACTAGCTTTTTACAACAAAAGTTCTAGACAAAAGTTGTTAAATAGGTTAAAGATTTGCATGTGTATTTTGTTAGTTTTTAATGGTGTTGGGCATGGATCTAATAGCACATGACAAGTGGATAATGAAATCAATCTTCCTCTATGTGATGTAGTAGTGACCTTGCATCCAAAGTATGTGAATATCCCTTCTCAAATATGTATCTATTAAGGAAGGTTGTTTGTTTGTTGTGTTGAGATCTCCCAAACCACAACACCCCCATTGTGCTCTTGGTATGGTTTGAAAACCCTTGATGAGTAGAGATGGGTACACCGAGGTGGTTTGGTAGTGTTTAAAACCTACAGCACAAGAGTTATTGAATATTGAACAATTTTGTCAAAAAAAAAGACCCCAAAAAAAAATCAAAATTAAATATTCAAAATTTTTTAGGGCAAGCTCTTGGAAAGTTAAACTTTCAGTGAGATTTCTTGAAGGATTTCCTAATTTTTAAACCTAAGGTGAGAGAGATCTTGAATTTTGAGTAATTCTGCCATTGAAAATTAATTTCAAAATTATAAAAAAAAATTCACAATTGAGCTCTATTGTCTAGGTCCTATTCACAAATAGGCTTGCAGCGTAGGCCACACACTAGTGCATATAAGATTAGAGTTGAAGAATCACTCCAAATCCACATAGGTCTTTTTTTCTTTTTTTAAAAAATATTTTTTTATAGGCAAGTAAGAAGATCTTATTGTAGAGTACATAGGTATGTTTTTTTCCTAGTAGATTGTAGCTACATAGGAATCAAGTGGGTTTAGTTGTTCAAGAATGTTTGACAAGGTAAAATGATTTTTTTTTGGGGACTTTGGGATTTGGGGAAACATAGCAACATGGTCTGAGTAGCATAATATAAATTTGTTTAAAATTTCAATGCAACTCCTCAAGAAGGGTAGTAGCTAGGGATTAGGGAAGTACACCTCTACTTGTGACAAAGTCTTTAGAGGAGATGTACCATTCACTTGTAAAAAAACAAAAGATGATTCCTAGTTTTTAGTTCATGTTTAAATTTAGAACCATGAATGGTATTACTTTTGATAGGCACATTAGCATATTAGCTATAGAGTCATCAATTTTCTTTTGTTTATCATATCAACCCTCCTCTAAATCCAAATCAATTTGTGCAAAAACAAAGAAAAACAATCATTTTTTGGTTGGCCTTGCCATTTGAAAATGTTAGAAATTTAAAAAAAAAAGGAGATGTTGAGTTACTAATCAAATGTGATTATGTGAGTTTTTCAACCTTTGATAAAACTACTACCTAATGTTATCCCTTTTTTAATTGTTGCAAAAGGCTAATGCAATTCCTTCACCTTTATACATGCTTTGGCACCTAATTAGTCACATGTGTTTTTTTATGAATAATTTACTTGGCAACCCTTAATATAGATGGGTAGGCTATGGTAGCTAATATGTAGCATGGGTTAGTTGTGAATTGAAACCAACATGTGCAAGTTGGATTTGAGTTAAAATGGCTTCGTATTCCACAACATATCATAGATATCTAGAAAGTAAACAAAACATAACATTAGTACCTAGAGTTTGATGATGAAGGGGGGAGGGGCAAGATTTTGAAACATAATAAAAGATACATTACTATTACATGGGGAATGAAATTCAATTGATCACAAAATTTAATATAATTTGAGATTTTTTTTTGAAGCATCTTTGTTATTGTTATAATAGCTTCAACTCCCATGAATTAGATATTGTGATATTGAGTTTCAAAATTTTATATTTTCGTTCAATAAAACAAATCACTTTGTGAATAACAAGGTTTGAGATTGAAATTGGGGGTGAAAGGAGGCGACAAAGGCAAGGGTACTTTGCAAAAAAAAATTATTGTATGAAAATGCTAGCAATCCATTTTTATACCCAGATTATCATACACATTAAAAATGAATTGTTGTTAGATTTTTGCCCTTTGCCATTACTACAAATATCATGTATTTGTAATAACGAGGCATCAAATTTTTATATGTTAAGCTCCATGTATTTAATAATTATCTTGGTAAAACTTTGCACACATATGCAAACAATTTCTATTTTAAAACAAGGAATAATATTGTGCATGCACACACAAATTCCTAGACACACATACACACCAACATACATGCAAGAATGTTTCCATCATTTGTTAATTCAAAAGAATAATGTCACGTGATCTCAATTACTTCGATAAACACAATCATTTCCATGACTTTTAAAGTTTCAATGCATGGCCTTACTTTCGCATTTTCACCTTTAAAAAAAGTGAGCAAAATTATGTGAATTGTTCCCTCCATTGATGGTCTTCTTCTCTTCAATTCTTCTATTCCTCCCCTATGGTCCTTCTCCATAATGCCCAAAATCTTCCTTCCTAACTTCTATCATTTCTTGTTTATATGAACATTTATAACTAATTGCCTATTATTACTAATGTGATATTTAAGTTAAAAACTATGTCTTCTTGTTTGGTTGCCGTCAAGTTGGCTATCCTCCTAATCAATAATTGTTACCAACCCCCCAAAAAAAAAATTCATTAAAATTTTAATAATTTATAACTTCCTCAAATGAACTCCAATTTGAATGTCTGAAGGGTCTATCTTATAGCTCTTGGAAAGAGCTTTCCAACCTTGTTTTAAACCTCTCAATTGAAACTGGTTTGATTTTTGAAAATTTCAAAAACATGAAGTTTGGCAATCGATTTTGATTATTTCGATTGGTAGTGTTGTTAGGTGATTTTGATCAACCAATTTTGGTAGACACTTTCAATTAGTCACTTTTGAGAAGCAATTTGAATGATCTTTTTACTAATGATTAGTTTATGAAGATAACTTTGTTGGCTAGCTTATAAAGTTCAAAATTATTTATTCCTTCTATTACTAATAATTTCTTCACCTAATAGATTAAAATGGACAAATATTTCATGGTTGGTTATCAATAATTTTACATGCAAATACAATTTGCCATTTTTTCTTTTCAAAAGAATAATTTCAAAACGTTACAAATTTGATTTATTCAATTAAAATGACATGACCAAAACCTTTTTTCCTTGGCCAAAAGTATTGTTCTTATAGGTGGGATCTAGATGATGGTGACAATTACTTTGTGATGCTTTGAAATGCCAAAAATGCTGTTGGCCAAAGTCCTTCAATGGTCATATGTATGGGATTGAATTATGTAACCACAATTTAAGCCTAAATGTTGGCATAATAGGAAGAAAAATCAAGATGAGATACATCCATTTTCTAGGCACAAATGTGTGACTAGGCACATATTTTGCCTCATTTAATGTACAAGTGATGAATGAAGATGAATTACATGTCTTTTTGGCTGCGAAAATCTTAAACTCCCCAAGGTTGTTAGGATTTAAGCAAATAGATAATTTATTCTTTTGACAAAATATGAACCCATTTTAAACATGAAAATACATGGAGGCAATCACAAAAAAATCTCACATCATGTATTAAAATATGGATGAATGTATGAACATGTAAACAAATATAAAGTGCTAATCCTACATGGTAAGTAACTTGATAATATATGAGGTCAAACATTCAACTTTGGTTCTATGGCCAAGTAGATTGAAGCAAGAAGTGGTGGGAATTGCATGTGATTCTTAAGCACTTTTAGTTAGCCACCTCAAATTTAAGGATGTTGCAAAGCTTGGGGTGTAGGTATTAAGTTGAGTGGGGGTAGTGAAAAGGGGAACATTGATAAGAGTTAAGGAGATGAAACAAGAGAAAGGAAGGGGGAGTAGAATGTGTGTGCATGTATCATGTGACCATCTTTGGAATAAACAAGAAAAAAATTGCACAAAACAATGACTAGAAAATGGCTATGTCTAAGAACCTTACAACAAATACAAAAAGATAAATTGACATTTCAAATATTTCAACATCACTTTTTTATAGTTCCAACAAGACCATATTGGAAGGGTAACCCTAAACCCTAAACTATTCTTATTGGCATGTTGGTAGTCACCAATAAACTTCTAATAATAAACCACATTGGTTTAGGTAAGTTTCCGTTTTTACTACTCACCTACTAATAACTCACTAGTCATTCATTGCCTATGTGCTAATGCCACCCAAACGTCAAACACCCCATTGAACTTTGGGAATGTCATGGTGTGTATCACCATGCACATCACATGCATGGTTCCATGTACGGTGTAATGGTGGTGTGGTTGTTATTAGCTTCTCGAGTCTCAAATCGAACAATCTACACAACTTGAAATTCCTTGATGTGTTTCATCCCAATAGCCTCAAACCCAACAATCTATACGACTTGAAATGTTTCATCCCCAATATCTACAAACTAGGAAATATGATAGCTATCACAAGATTCAATAGGAAGTACTTATTTCTTTGGGGACTTTTGCTTTTCAAGTAGGCAAACCTACTTGTGGAAAGTTTAAAGACGAGGTGGGGAAAAGGGTAGAGAAGTTGAAAGAGGAGTTAGGAGGTGAGCTTTTTACTACATGTCAAGAATGATGTCAGCCAAGTGCTACAAGACAAAATTTCCCATTTCAACACTTAATAGGGAAGGTAAGGTCGGATGTAAGCATCTTAAGTCTTGACTTGGTCTGAAACTACTTTCTTTTCTAATGTGCACACACACACACTCAAATTGTGTGCATAAAAAGGTTGTTGTGGATGTTGAGGTATGTACTTCTTTCCCTTAAAGACAAGCAATATTAACCGTTATTTTAATCTTCGAAAGTTGCACAAACTTTGATCGATTTTTAACCTTGGAAAGTTGCACAAACTTGATGCTTACAAGTACCTCTACACTCCCACCACCATAGGGGGTGAAAAGTTCCTTTCCCATCTGCTATGGAACCCTAACCTATGCTATGAAATATTCTCAAAGATGCTTCCGGTCAATTTTTATTGCCATGGTACTAGAATAGTGGGAAATATTTGCATTACCATGGTTAAGAGCATCTCTCTCCATCCACACCTTGTATGTGGCCGTCTACTAGTTAGTCTTGATCATCTTTTGCCATGGTACTACAATAGAGGGAAATATTTTTGTTACCATGGTTAAGAGCATCTCTCTCCATCCACACCTTGTATGTGGCCGTCTACTTAGTAGTTAGTCTCGATCACATTCCCAATAGTGTCCAAGTTAATTTTTCATTCCCGTCAATAACCGTGGTTGTGACCGGCCAGTGATGGGCAATCAAGGGGAACTTTCTCTCCTTTGCATAGTTACGGATTCAAACTTAACTAAGTTAACTTATTTCATCCAAACATCCATATACTTCATCCAAACTAGTGTGTACAAGCCAATATCAACTTATGCTTCCCCCATGGAGATGTCTCTTAGGTAGTAGCTCGGGCTTTGAGAATGGGGGAATATTCCCAAAAGCCGAAGCTATTCTATTGGACTACGTGAATATTCTCTGAGCGACGGTCAAGATAGCCCGGGCTTTGCTTCCCGGGAATATTCTGTCTAATCAGGGGTTCTGTGTCCTCCTGACTAGGAAGAATATTCCCAAATGGTTGAAGCTCTCTTTTCCCGCACATAAGAATATTCCTGTAACCGAGGAGGGAGGCATAAGGATTTTTATTTATTTATTTATTTATTTATTTATGGCCATTTCCAAATTAAAAACAGGCCGGGTGTGGTGTTTTGAAAAATGAGACGCCGGCCTATTTTCTCTTTTGATAACGTGCCCTTGGGGCCCTCCAAAATATTATTATACACTAGAAATTTTCTGCCCGGTGCTTTTCCGTAACTAGTATGCTTTGATCCTGGCCTATCGGCTTTGCAGCTTGATGAACGTGTTCTTCGTTCTTTCACATGAAGAGGTGAATCGATCCATGAAACCCTCCGCACTTTGTGACGGCAAAAATGGACGGCGCACTAGATGCCGGAAGCCGGCATCAGCAGCAAGTGAGCGTGCAGCGAGCATGTCAAAAAGCAAAACACTCGTAAAAAGGTGGGCGTTTCACGTTTTGAATGCCCCACATTACTTTTATTTACTGTGATACCCAGAAAGTACCAGTTTGGTATCCGCCGGGTATATGGTTTTAAAAAAAAATTATTTATTGAAAGTGAGTCAAGCTTTTTATGCTACGGCTAACACCCTCGGTCTGGGCAGTGCTGAAATATCCTACTCTCGGCCCCTGCCTTGAGGCCCGGTTATTTCAGGAACACCCCAGCCGTCGGGCAATTCAGCACGTAGGTAACCAAGAATATAGAAGGATTCTGGTTTTTCCAACTTTCATGTAATCTGATATGTAGCCAAATTTGGCTAAATTATTTTCTGAATGATTGCCACTTTAGCTACATCACAAAATCCTTCACAGAAACCATGGCACAAAGTAAATGAAATAGTTTTTTTCCTGCCCCCCTCACATGGGCTGCCCCATGGAATAAATACATATGTGTGTAGACTACAACCCTAGTATCCCGTAAATACCTGAATAGTGAAAGTGTAAGTGAAAAGGAAAAGAGTAAAAAGAGGGAAGGGATTTTTTTTGGGGGCGGGGGGGGGGGGGGGGGGGGGGGGGTTTGTTCCCCACCCTACCAAATGATGGGCTGGGCACTTGTGTGTCCCATCCAATGAAGGATGAATTGTACCCTACTTTTCATCAGGTCGGTGCTTCGGTAATTGGACCTATCCACAACTCCTTTGAAGGTCTTGTTCACGAGTGGGACCACCACCACCACCACCACCGCTTCAAATTCTTTAAAAAATTGAATAAAACGTTGGAAAGTTTGCGGTTTTTTGAATGCCAATTGGAACGGCCGGATGGGAGGTGCACCCAATAACCTCGTTCGAGAAATTCTCCCCAAAATTTGTATCATTGTGTGTAACCAAACAAACAAATTCACATTCTCGGCGGCGGCGGCCGTGGTGGCCCCCCATGTTTGGTGACTTACTTTATAAGCCAATCCATTCCATCCGGGACTCAAACAAACAACACCACCGACCAAGCACCTTCAAGGGCCAATAACAAAGTTTAAACTCGTGTTGGGGTTTGGTATCGACTTTTTAACATAGGTATGAGCTTGGTCTTCGTATTGGCTAATTAATTAATTAATATCTTTTGGACATAGGTATGAGCTTGGTCTTTGTAGTGGGTAATTAATTCATTCATTCATTAGTATTGTTTGGACCGGCATGGTTTTAAACCCAAGAAGAATCCCTAAGTTTTTTGTGCAAAATTGGACAAAGTTATGAACATTTTTTCAATTTTCAACACCTCAAGAAGACAAAGTCCCTCAACTTCCTCCACATCAAGTTGTGATAAAAACACCCAATTTATTTATGCACATACCAATTTTTTCCTTACACCGTGGTACAAGTGTATATATATATATATATTCCAATTATTGGATATAATTTTTTGGCGAAAAATTTCAAAAGAATTAGAAAATTTTGAAATTTTTTACATGAAACTCATTTTTTTCCCCCAATTTTTTCCCAATTTGTTTTTTGCTAAAGAAGAAATGACTGTTTTTTTTTTAAAGAAGTCACTCTACATGAGATGGTATTTGGTAATCCCCTTTTAAATCCAAATTAATATTACTCAAATGTTTATTTTGCAATTTTTCAAAAAATTAAAAATTTGGTTGGAGTAAAAACAACTTACAAACTACAAAAGTATTAAATTTTGAATATTTTATTGAAGTGGGTTTTTTTTTCCCTCAATTTCGTCAAGTAGGTAGGTGGAGGGACAGCATTTTCCCCAAAAATATAGATGACATTTACCCAGTTTTTCTCCCCCCCCCCGCCCCCAAAACATAATAATAATAATTTCAGAATTTGTGATTTTTGTTTTTGGTCGCCCCCAAAAAAAAATAAAAATCACACAAATTCTATTTTCATTACTTGGCAATTTTTGAGAATTAATTAAAAAATGGAAAAACAAAAAAATCAGTCTTCTGACCCGCAATGATTACTGCTCACAGGCTGGCCATCATGAAGTACGGAAAAAGAAATGCCCACGTGGTCGTTCCCAATGCTTCCATTATGTTCCCTAAGTTCCCACTCGAGAAACGTGCTTGGCACTCATGTTCCCTAGCTTTTACTACCTACTAGGTAGGTAGTAAGCAACCCGTGACTTGGGGGGGGGGGGAGAACAGGTCTTCCTTGGTGGTCTACTACCCTCCTAGTATCCTCCTAGTCTAGGGTTCTAGGCGAAGGAACCCTAGGGTTCAGGAACAAGGTCCTAGCCTAGGGTTCTAGAAGTGGGCACCTACTTAGGGTTCTAGATGTAGGGACCATCCTAGGGTTCTAAAAGTAGGCACCTTCCTTCCTAGGGTTCTAGAAGTGGGAAGGTAACCTAGGGTTGTAGGTACCTCCATAGGGTTTCAAGAAATAGGTAGGTGGGTGAGGAGGTAGGTATGCAGGTAGGTACCTTCCTAGGGTTCTAGGGTTTCAAGAAATAGGTAGGTGGGTGAGGAGGTAGGTATGTAGGTAGGTACCTTCCTAGGGTTCTAGGGTTTCTGTAGCGGTGGTGGTCTGCGTGTTGTCGTGATTCGTGTGTGTATATATGCAGTGTGTACTCGTGAGGTGCTCTTTGCGGACTCTGGTTGTCTGTAGACTGAAAAGAAAGAAAGACAGAAGCTGTGGCTAGATCAACATCATCATCATCATCATCAGCTCAGTTGCTGCTTCAGGCAGCATTTCTGCAGTTGCTTTTGTTTGTCTCGATCCCAAAATTGAACAAGTGCATGAAGAAGCAAAGCTGTTTTGGACACACTTCTTTTCCTCTCAAAGGATTTTTCTTCTGTCCAGGAGGAGCTCAGTTTTTATATTTGCTGGGTCGTTGGGTTGGGAAGTGAGGAGGATTGAGAAGACCTGTAGCTGGATCTGCAGTATCATCTCAGCTGGATGTTGAAGATTAGGCACTCTTCTGTTCTGAGAAAGCAGCAAAGGCTTTGGATCCTTTAGCACACATTCAGATTCAGAAGAAGCTGGATCTGGTTGAAGCTCTGCGGAGTTATTATTTCCCCCTTTTTTTGAAGTCTTGGGGGCCTACAATTGCTTGCCACGATCAGCTAGCTGATTGTTGTTGTCAAATCAGCAATCTCACCTCCATTGTGTTTGATCTGCTGGAGGAGGAGGAGAGACATGCAATAGAGGAGGGGAGAAGAAGAAGAAGAAGAAGAAGATGGAAGTCAAGAGAATGTGGGATGATGGACAAGAGGGTGAAGAAGCTGCAGCTCCTCTAAGAATGTTGTGTAGACAGCAAAAGGCTAAAAGGGTGGTTAGAAGAATACACAGCACCATGTCTGGGCTCCTCACATTTGCACTCTTTTGCACCATGCTTCATCCATCACACAGTGAATATGCATCAGGTACAAAACTCCCGTATTTGTACCAAGCTTCTCTCCCATGCTTCAGATTTCCTTTTGTGTGTGGATTGCTAAAGAGGTCAGAGTCCTTCATCACCATAGATCCTTCTCAAATGGTTTAGGGATGATGATGAGATACAGTTAATTTCCTTTATCATCTTCTCAAATGGGTTTTTGAAACCTTGAAACCCTGTGAGACACAGTCCTCACTTCCTTTGTTCACCTAGCCCTTCCCTCCTTTTCCCTCTTGTGAATGCTTTAAAAACAGTTGATGATGTAAGTACATGGGTTTTTCCCATTTGCTCTAAAAGTAATTATCCTGTGGAACTCTTTCTTTCTGCATGAGACAGAGAGGGAGAATTGAGTAGATTTGTGCTGTTTTTATTTTTGGAGGATCACAAGCCCAAGTGGAACTGGGACACTCATGGGGTGTGTCATCACCTTGCCCCAGTGGGGTTTTGTGGGTTTGATTCTTTCAGAAGTTTTTTCTGCTAGATGTATATAGCTACAAAAGCAAAACACCTGATCGACTAAACTGTGCTCACAACTCCTCCAATTCAACCTTCAACCTTCATAGTGTTATTGAACCCAATCCAATTCTATCCTTGATACCTTTGAGCAATCGAGGTCGACTTTCTGGAACAAAAACTGATCTAGATCTTCTGAAAAGGATTTTGGAAACTACATTCAGAAGCCACCTGGGTTTACATACACATGAAGGGTTTTAACTGTTCAAATAGGGTCTTTGTTGAGCTGATTGATCACAAAATTGTGTGTAGGGTTGATTGATTGATGATGATGGTGGTGGTGGGTGGACAGAGCCATTGACAAAATTGGGTATAAATTATGGACAAGTTGCCAATGATCTGCCTCCTGATGCCAACGCTGTAACGTTGATTAAAAGCCTTGGTGCAGGACAGGTGAAAATCTACAATACGGATTCAGGGACTTTGACTGCCTTAGCAAACACAGGACTAGATGTAGTGATTGCTGTAGACAATAGCATAATCCCATCCCTAGCTGCAAGTGCATCAACAGCTGATGAATGGATTGTGACCAATGTTGTGGCATACCCGTCCACGAGCATTACTGTCATCCTGGTTGGGAATGAGGTATTCTCAACAGACCCAGAGATCTTGCCCCAACTTGTCCCAGCTATCCAAAACCTTCAGACAAGTCTCACAAATCATGGATTAACGTCAGTTGCACTGTCAACTGCTTGTGAGCTCAGTATTCTCAGCACCTCATATCCACCGTCAGCAGGTGTTTTTGAGCAGAGTGCAGTATCCATGCTGACGCCGCTGTTGGAATTCCTTGACAACACGAGTTCATACCTTTACATCAATGCGTATCCGTATTTTGCTTGGGTATCTGATCCATCTGGTATCCCATTGGACTATGCTGTCTTTTCTACGTCATCTGCACTTTTTACTGATAGTCAATACAGCTATACTAACTTACTGGAGGCACAGCTCGATGCTGTTTACTATGCCATGGAAGCTCTTGGTTACAAAAATGTGCGCATTGCGCTCAGTGAATCTGGGTGGCCTACTGGAGGTGGTACTGGTGCCAATACTACCAATGCTGAAGCTTACAATAACAATCTTGTCAAATTCATTCTCAGTGGTGTGGGTACACCAAAAAGACCTCAAGTGTTTGTCCCAACTTATGTCTTTGCACTCTTCAATGAGGATTTGAAACCTGGTGCAGCAACAGAGCAACATTGGGGTCTGTTATACCCAAATGGCACTGCTGTTTACTCCATTAGTTTAGCTGGTAGTAGCTCATCTTCAGGTGGAAGTCCTAGTGGTGGTCCATCATCTCCAAGCAGTGGTGGTGGAAGTAGCCCTCCTGGTAGCCCTGATGTTTGTGGTGATCGAGCGAGTGTGCTTCCACTTTCAGTGACATTTGTAGGTATGTTGTTCAACCTTCGGATTTGACTCCCTTTTTTTCCTTTGGCACACCATTTTTTCCATGTGTGTGCTCAAGAAAATTCTTTCGAATTGAGAGTTGTAGAACCCATAAAAAGAGTTATCATCAATAGACTTTTTTAGTTTTTCCGCACACCCCCTATGGGTTGGAATTTGAGCATTATACAGAGGAGAGGTTGTTGGCCATAGTGCTGACTGACCCATTTTTATTTGATCGCTTTGCATGCGAAATACAAATGTCCCAAATGCAGGGATCTACTTCCCATTTGATTGTGTGGCAACTTTTTACTTGCAATTTCTTTTTATCTCATGGAGCAGTTTGAGCTCCATATAAATGAATTGGGCTTTTACTGGAACCGTCTACTTCCAAAATCAGTTGGGTGTTTAGTGTGTTGGAGAAAAATATGACTCTCAGTACCTATTCCAGACTTACTCAAATTTGCAGATCATGTGAAGTTTCATAATAATCAATGTAAGAGCATTGCTACTGGTGCTCAGGATGTGATCCTGGAAAAATATTTCTCACATCCAAGTTTAGTTGTTCACTTTTTTGGAACACCACCCATGAGACTCTTTCTCAATGACTGAAAATAGGTGCAAACTACTAATAGCAAACCACCTGGACCAATCATCATGATTGGCCAATCAAAAACAGGGAGCAGCAATCAGATCATATTTATTACACTCTTCTCTAGCAGGTGCACAACTTTGCTATGCTTTTTACCAGCCTCAGCAAACTGAGCAAATATGTAGGAGAAAAACCATTTTCCTGTGCCAAGCCGGCATATTTTGACTTTTCTCCATCTGATTTAATGTCCATGGTCACGTGCTGAGCACCAGAGGGGATGCTCTAAGAAAAGAACCAATCTTCTCAAACTTTTGCAGCAAAGTATAGGCAAATGTTTCCATGTAATGAAGAGTAGAAATATTTTCTCTTTCAAGGTTTTAAAAACTGAACTTGAATTTGAAATTTTTTCACAGGTACTAGTATTAACCAAAGTTACCCAAAAACTCAAATCAGTGGTTTGAGAATATGATGTTGAGAGGAGGGATTTTGGATCGTACTCTCTCAATGCATAGTTATCTGGATTACTCTAACTGGTGAGTTGACAAAACAGAGGTTCAAACTGGAGTTGTCTTTACATGAATAACTCTAGTTTGTAGAGAGGACCCACCCACCCACCCACCCACACACACACACACATATATTCATACCAAAAAATTCTCTATAAATTTAGTCATCAAATTGGGTGAAATTTTTACTCATAGGTAGTTACTTTTGACCCACTTTGTTCCTCAATCAATACATGTTTTGGTTTGTCCAACTTTACCAAAAATATTACAGACACAAATTGCACACATTGAGCACGAGGTCTACAACAATTCCATACAGAAACCTAACCTTCAATGTCTTCTTCTATGATGAAGCACTTGAGCCTTTGCAAGGGCCATCTAAGAGCATCTCTAGCAATGCACTATGTTTGGAGGAGTATCATTATGTATCACATCCAAATTTAGTGTAAGGTAAAGCTTGAGGTTGTGATGGACTTTGCACAAGTGTAAAGATGTGCTCCAATTTTTTTCCCTCATGATATTCAATGGATGTTAGTGGGCGGTAAAAATGACAAAAATGTGATGTGTTTCAAACTATGGAATGCTTGTCAAAGTGAGCATTCCATTTTCCCCTAAACCAATCACATGTATCTACCTACCAAGTAGTCACCAAGTGCCTTACCTACATAATAACCACTGATACCCCCCGTCCTACCTACTTAACCTTGGATACCTTACCCACTTACATACCTAGTTACCTAGGTAGTGTGAGGTGGATGTAAGAAGGTTTACAAGATAGGGTAGAAGCTTGGTAACTGAGTTGTGGTTCCTTGGGCAAGCTGGTTAATGATCATTATCTGATGTAATCGGCATTCCAGAGAGATTTTGCCACGTAATATTTCAGAACCTTGGCAAAAACAAATTCAGAAAATGAAAAATAAATAAAATGAAACCCATTGTGATTTGTAAGGTTTGTTTGGCCATTTTAATTTTAATTTTTTTAAAACCCACATATAGACCTAGGTGGTAATTCCTAGGTCACCACTTGTGCCTGCACTATTGTGAAAAATGCTACTAACCCACCTAGAATAGTCACCATTTAATGTTAATTAATGTTGAGGCTCTTACGTATTATGCACCAGTGTTGTGCGGGTATTTGATTTTTGTTCATTATCGTTGATTCTGGTATTATTTTTGAGAGTTTTTTTTAATAAAAAAACCAACATTTTCCAGATTGAACCAAAAACCCTAAACCCTAAACCATGGTTTTTTTAAAACAGCTCTTTCCATACATCTTTTTTAGACTAATGATTATGTATCAAAATTGGTTCTCTGATTTTCTGAGAACCAGGGGTTATGAAATGAAAGAATCATTGCAAAAAATGAATGGTGCCTTTGCTAATATCTGCACAACACAAGTATCACCAGCAATGATCTCCAAAGTGAACCAACAGCCACCAACACACCATCCATTGGAACCCATTACAACCCAATTAGGCTTTGGGTTTAACCTTGGTAAGCTATCCTGTAAAAGATAGGACCAGTTGGAAGGTAGGAAGGATAATAAGTGTAAGTAGAACAAGCTTTAAAAACCTATTTTCCTACCTACCTACCTACCTACCTACCTATCCTTTACAAGATCCATTACCAAGGAAGAAAAAACTATTTTCCTACTTACCTCCCTATGGAACCTATCCTTGTAGGACCCAATTACCAAGGAAGACAAGTCTATTTTCCTACCTACCTACCTACAGAACCTATCCTTTGCAAAACCAATTACTAAAAGAGAAGAATTTATTTTCTACCTACCTACTTACAAAACCTATCCTTGCAAGACCAATTACCACGGGAGAAGAGTTTATTTTCCTACCTTCCTACCTACCTACCTACCTATAGAACCTATCCTTTGTAGAACCAATTACAAGGAAAAAGAGTTTATTTTCCTACCTACTTACTTATAGAACCTATCCCTTGTAGGACCAATTACCAAGGGAAAAGAATCAATTACCAACAAACAAGAGTCTATTTTCCTACCTACCTACTTACAAAACCTATTTCTTGCAAGACCAATACCAAAGGAAAAGAGTTTATTTACCTACCTACGTACCCATATTTTATAGGATACATTACCAAGGTGAAACCTAACATCAAATTAGTCCAAACTTGTGTCATAACAAGCTTCCAACAAGCCATTGGTGGTTGTGTTATTGGGTCTACTCTAACTCGATTCAAAAGGTCGATAGGTAGGTAGGAAAATAAGGTGCATTTCTTTTTCAACATGGTGGGAGCAAGTATCCAATCCCTTGGGTTAAACTGTTTTCCAGTTATAAATGACTTAGATTTTTCACAGTTAATAAATATAACATTTCTGTTAAAACCCATTGGGTTTGTTACAATGTTGTGTGGGTCTTTAGTTTTATGATAACCATTGGGTCCAGGTATGAGATTGTTTTGAAAGACCCAACTTGATTCTTTTTTTAAATTTTATTTTCATTTTTTCAAAACTCGGGCAAGGTTTCAAAAATTTGCAAAAAATAATTTTATCCGGGTTTCAAAGCGTTAATTTTCCAACATGTGATACTAGTCAGTTTTCACATATCGGTTATTAAAATTTTTATTATCTCAAAAATTAATTTTTAATGTTAAAAAATAACAAAATTGCACCCAAAAACGATAATTCTAAAAAAAAATTAACATTTTATATGTCCACTATTTCATCTTGCTCAAATGAACCTTCAAATTCTTTTAACTCTTCTTCAAACCTAAATTTGTTTGAATTAACCATACTAAATTGAAAGGCAGTTTACATCCATTTCTAGGATCACTTGGCCAATTTTTGCTCACAAAAATCAAATTTTCTAAGTTTTCTAATTGTAAATGACATTTCCTAAAATTTATAAGTATGCCTACTAAAAAAAAAATTCTTTCTATTCAATTTATGACCCTACAATGCTTAAGATTTGATAAGCCAAAAACCAACTATAGGAAACATAACTTCATGTCTTTCCCACCATTGAAGATGACACTTGATGTCTTTGGGATCCATTTGATAACATTTGAAAATTAATAGTTCCCTGATGACAAGTTCCTTCAATGGTTCACTTGTGCATGCAATTTGTTGAAAAATATCCAAACTAGAATCTTCATCACCTATTTCATCTACACATCCAACAAATTTTGTCATTGGATGCAAATGGTGATAACATTTCAAAAGCATAGGATATAAAGTTCTCCTATCATATTCATCCACAATACTTATACCTTCCTCTCGCCCAATAAAAGAAAATATTAAATGAAGGCTTTTGAATCTAGGGTCTAACATCAAAGACAACATGTTGTGAACTTTTCTTCAATTTTTTTTAAAAAGAAAAAAAAGAATCCAAAACACTATAGACTTCTCTTTTGATGTTGGAAACAAACAAAAATATATCAAAAGCTATCCCAAAATCATCATCAATCAAACTAACTAAAGCAAATGGGTTTATAATTTTTTCTTTGAATTTCAAACACATAATAATGGCAAATTGTAATGCATTAGAAAGTAACCAGTGGCTCTTAGATTAGTTCAAAACACAAGCAATCACAATAGGAGATAAAAAGTTCATAATTATTTTAGAAATGTGCCCAGTAAGAAAAGGAAGAACTCTTCCATTTATTCTAATAGTATTCTGCCTATTATAACAAAAAAATAACATATTTGAATTATAAAGCTTTTTGAAACATAATGATTTTGTTAACAAATCTATAAACAGATTTAAAATTTCGATGTTAGAAGATCTAACTAAAAAAATCAATAAGAAACAAGAAAGACAATAATTTTGGAAAAAAATTGCAATAGATTAAATAATCACCTTTTCTTCACTAAAGTATTTAATTTTCATGGAAGCAAGTTAGAATTTGAACAAGCCTTGTTCCATTCTTGTCTACCCTTTCCACATTTTTTAGGCCAAGTTATACATTTTTGTTAATTTGAGTGAGCAAATTTGATTGAAACAAATTTGAAAATTTTGCAAACTTTTTGGTTAGTAGTAGCATATTGGCATGCTTTGGAAAAAACATGGCCAAAACAAGCACCTTTAAAACTTTCATCTAAACCAAGGATTTCACATTTTACAAAAAAATTTAAACAATTGTCATAGTATTTAAATTTGAACTCTCATCCTTAACATAGGTAATGATTTTGTTTCTTAGCCCATATTGATCAAGCAATTTTGTCAAATTGTTAGTTAATGTTTGCCTAATTTTTTTTTGTTGCTTCAAACAAACCAATAGTTACTTGTTTAAGTTACCAATCACATCCCAAAAAAATTATAACAAGAGTAAATATATCATGCACACCCTTTGACATCTACAAGTCAAAGCTTGTTGTGTTGAAAATACAATCTATTAATTTTGGTAAAACATATACTTATTTCATTTTCTCCACCAAGTTAAATAATGTTTCATGAAAATTTTATTTTTTAAAAAGGAACATAACTCTAAGAGACAAATGTAATATTAATGTTTAAACCATATACTTTCAACAAATTGCAATGGTAAATTATTTTTCACAATCAAAAGGCCAAGGTCTTGAAAAAAAAATAATTTGTTGCACATCATCCTTACTAAAAGGTTCCTTTATAATAAAAAAACCAAATATTACACTTGTTTGAACATTTGGCCTTTCCTTTGTAAATTATCTTTCAACAGTTCTTACTATTTCATTATTGATTTCTTTTTCAAATTTTTTCAGAATTATAGGATGATTTACATCTACATGTTTTAAAATAAGTTATTAATCATTTTCTTTCTTTAGTTCTTGCATTAAAAATATTTACTGCACTGTCATAACATAAGATACATCTCGTAACTTGATGGTATGCAACTTTAACTTCTTTCCAATCATTCACATAATAAAGTGCCCAACATAAAAAAATTCTATTATGCCTTCTCCAAAATTTTCTTTAAACATGTAATTTTTACAAATTTTTGTTCATTATTTAATACCCATTTTCTTCAATTCTATTATCTTTTGTTTGCACATTTTCACTTTCTCCTCTCTCCACATCTTTTTTACTGTACATTTCATTTTCATTTGTTTGATTTTCTTCAATCAAAATTAAAATTTCATTTTGGCTTGACCCGCCCATTTTCTACCAAAATACTATTTTCCATGAAGGAGAAATTAAAAATAAGTATATTTTTTGCCAAAATAATATCCTGCCAACTCTATGAAAATCAACGTAAACATTTATAAGCAATTGAAAGAAAAAAAAAAGCAATGTGCTAAAAAAATACATAATCCAATTGTGCAAATGAAATGCAATGTGTAAAAGTGAGATGCAATGTGTATAATTAAATATACAATGTCCAAATATTCCTACACAAAAAAACAAACACATCATCAACCACCATTTTTTTTTAAAATTGAATAATAAAAAAAATTCAACAAACAAAAAATTGAACACAAAAATTCTCCCATTACAAGTTTGGCCTAAAGAACTCAAATTTGGATAGCTCCTCCACACTCCACACTTGAAAAAAAAATGAGGGGGGAAGTACCAATCTAAAACAAGAGCAAAACAACAAGGTTGAACAAGAGGAGCAAGGAGCAAGGACTAGCAAAAAGGTACCTAAGCAAAGAGGTTGAGTGAAAGGAGTGGAGCAACAAAATCATGAGCATAGCAAAATACTTGAGCAAAGAGGTCAAGCAAGAGGAAGAGGGGTGAAGCAGGTTAAACAAGAAAAGTAGAACAAATCGACCAAGAAGAGTGGAACAACAAGCGAACAAGAGCAAAGCAGGTTGAGCAAGAGGAACGAAACAACAAGACAAACAAGAGGAGCAAAGTAGGTCAAACAAGAGGAGCAACTGGTCAAGCAAGAGGAACAAAGCAATAGGTTGAGCAAGAGGAACGCAACCTCGTCAAATAAGAAGAGCAGAGCAACAAGTTGAGAAAATAGAGCAACAAATCGAGCAAGAGCGAAGCAACAAATTGAACAAGAAGAGTGAAGCAACAAGTTGAGCAAGAGGAGCGGAACAACAAAGAGGAGCAAAGCAATAAAGAGGAAGGAGAGCAATAGGTCATGCAAGAGAAATAGAGCAACAAAAAGGAGCCAAAGGAGTGAAGGTCGAGCAAGCCAAGGGCAAAAGCAACACTAAGAAAATTAACTAATCAAGCACATTAAACTAAACAAGGAAAAAATAAAATACAAGAGAAACAAAACAAACTCACACAGTGAATAAACAGCTCTGAAACACTTGCTTTATAGCAAGTAGCAAGCAGCGCTGCTTGCTTGCTAAACCCTAAACCTGGCTAAACTCTAAATTACCTACTAAATGAACACTACTTAATGACTAAACACTAAACCCTACTGACTAATGACCTACTGGCACCCTAATTAATTCTAAACTTTGAAACCCTGACCCTGATTTTTTTAATACCCTGTCAAGATTTCAATAAAATTTATATACATACTTGATCAGGGTTTCAAAACCCCAGTTCTCACATCATATGAAACCCTGCAGCCAGGTTTCATAAAGGGCATCATTCAATGTGATACCCTGAGGAATTCAAACTCAGAACCGGCTTGAAACCCTGTTCAGTTCTCACTTTTTTCTCACACCCGCCCAACACTGGTCTGTTACTCATTTGATAACACTTACAAAAAACACAAGAAGAGCTAGCAAATTTGGCCACATGTCAGAGGGGAAAAGTTAAAAAAAACTTAAGAATCCTGCTATATCTTGACAACCCACTGGAAACTATTCTGGATACAGCAATTTCAGAAATTTTTCCCTCCAAATTTGGCAAACTTTGACAGATTCTTTTCACAAAAATCCTTTGTATGAGCTGCACTGGATTTTCTTGTCATCAAATGAAGAAGAAAAGCCACTGCAACCCTGATGGTGCTCATGATTGGATGTTTTGGTCAAATGACTCTGAGAGGAGCAAACATCCATGGTGCATTTTCATGACACTGGAACTCACATTTTCATTCATGGGTGTTCTTGCATTTGAAAGTAAATCTAACACCCTTAAAGTGGCATGAGGATTGTGATCAAAACTGCGACTTGAAAATAACACCAGTGGTGAGAAAACCACTTGACTTTGCATGATCAGCTCTGAACTCACCCCATATGCCATGCACAACATGCCAGGCTCATGACAACACATTCCTTCAAGCAATCTATCTCCCCCAATTGATTGAGTAGTGACCTAGTAGTAGAAATCTTGCTAGCCTGTGATAATGGAATGGGCGGCATTTTGCTGCCAAAAGTGCAAATTAGCTCAGAAGTGAAGCCAAGAGTTGTTCTGAAATTCGATGTGCTGCTCCTGCTGAGCCCATGCGCTTCTGCCCACTTTGGGCAATCTCACACAGGCGCCTAGTATCAAATAACACATCGCACATCTTCTTTACCAAGTCTTTGCAATTTACACATAGAAACACCTGCAAAAACAGCAGATGATGTCAGTCAGATTTCTTTGATTCTGGGAAATCTGGACATTAGCAACAAAGAACTACTTGATAGCATCTAAAGCTGATGATGGGTTTTCCACATGGACAACAATTGGTATAGAGGTTTTCAAAACAAAAATGTACCGATTGTCCAAGTAATCTTGACTGTGCTTCTGCAAAAGCTGCAGTAAACTGGGAGCCACTTCCTGGCAATGTAAAAACAGGTCTCCCTAAACCCACCTACATTGGAAAATGCAAAATCTCTGTAAATAAAATTTGTCCAAAAGAATACACAAGTAGTCAGTCACACATGCAAAATATGAAACAAGAACAGAGTAGTCATTTGTAGTAGTGCTGCTGACCAGCTGTTCTGTTGCTGTGCCAGCCATGGCAATGCCTGCAACTGCCTGATGAGCTACATCACTGAATCCACCTCTTGTTAGTAGGACCACCGCATTCGCTTTTTTGAAACCAAGCACAGCAGTACCACTATTTGCAGGCCAAGTAATACTAGCAATGTCTGTTTCAAGCCTTGTTGACGTACCCGCATCATACGCCCATGCAGATATTGGCTCCCTAGATCAATCGATCCATGTGGGAAAAAAAACAGGGAGAAACCAAATGTTAATCAGCTCTTGGAGTATACCAACTTCCAATCCCAATGCAAAAGACCAGTGTTGTGTGGTTATTAGAATCTGCTACGCATACCTGCCGACTATCGGCCTGGGTATATAGCCAATTACCCAGCAGGGGAGGGAAAAATAATTAAAAAATCAAAAAATCAAAAACTGGTTTTTGTTAGAACCTTGGTTTTCAAAATTTGAAAATTTCAAAAAACCACATTTGTAGTCACTGTTTCTTTGCTGGCTCTTTCATGAAAGCTGTTGGTTCTTTGACGTTTCTGAAATAACTGGAACCAGTGGTTCTCTGATTCTGATTATTTTTCAAAAAACCAGAGCTGCCAGTTATTTAAATATCAAAATAACTGCACAAAACTGCTAAATACCACATTTTGAGTAACATGATTCTAGTTCTTGGGCCATATCAGGGTGTTATTGCAACCAAACCGAGATAGACAAGTGAGGTTGAGAACTCTCTTTACAGCAGAAAAATCCTTATTTGGTACAGCCCAGGATCTATGATAGTCAGCTAAGAAATGCTCAAAATTCAGATGAAACATTTTTTGCCAGAAGAGTACACACACTTGCAAAAATGTTCAGGAAAACTGTGATTTCAACTGGGGATGTATGCTGATGAATTACCTTGGTTGATAGGACTCTAATGTCAAAGAATGAGGCTGCCAGTTTGTCTCACAGATTGAGTGCACGAACGGTCCTGGCTCAAGTGATGGAACAATGGGTGCAAGAAACACAAGTCTCTCAGGGAAGAATGCAGTGGAAACATCCTCCACAGACTGCATTATCTGTTCCCAATTTGCAAAAACCTAGAAATCCAAACACAGTTATAAGAACGATGCTGGTTCAAAATTTGCATTTTGACTTGCTCCACCACAATCAGTTTTGGTTATTTTCACGTTTAGGGTTTAGACCCTAAACCCTAACCCTGAAACCTAAACCTTAAAGGCAAGAACCTGCTGGAGCAGCTGATTACCTCTGGTGCTCTGGAACCTGGAAGAAGGGCAATGAATCGGGCAGGTCTATATTGCCATAGAAACCTGAGGCTTCCCACTGGTTTCAGGTCATCCATCATTGGATTCCCAAGATCTTGAACCTGCTATCATCCATCATACTGAATTTGTCAAAACTTGCAATGGCCATACAGAGCTGAAAAAATATTTGTGTTCAGAGGATGTGGGACTTTCTGTCATGCAATTCAGGCAATCAGGCCTGGTCTTGAACCCAAATAGGGATCTCCCCATGATGAGCCATACCCATGACAATAATGAGGCACTGGTCTCAAATCCAAATAGGATCTCTCACCATGATGGGGTGGTACCTTAGGCCATGCTGCAGGAGGCAGGTGCTCCTTAAGAATTTTAGTTGTCAAATGATCCCTGGGAACTACCAGTCTGTTTCAATCAGCCCCATCAGTCAGGAATGCAGCCTGCAGGCAAATATCTTTTACTTATGAGCAACAAAATAACCATTGTTGGGCAGGTCTTGACTTTTAAAAGAACCTCCAGTTCCAATTCTAAAAAATAAATAAGAGCAGGTTCCAGTTCCAGGCCCAGTTCTTCCATAAAACAAAATCCCAGTTCAAGTTCTGGGTAACCTGGACCAAAACTGGCAGTTAACTGGCAGTTAGCCCTTGGTTCTTGTCCTTCTTTTTTTCAAAGATCCTGGATCCAGTTCGTAAAAAACCAGGATCCCAGTTCTGATTCAGATTTTACTAACTGGAACCAGTACCTGCAGTTCTAAGCCTCCAAGCCAGGTACCTGCCCAACACTGGAAATAACTACTATTATATGAAAAGTCTTGGATGTAACTGGAAGAGTTTCATCATGACCCAACAAAGTTCATTTCTTCCATGAAACAGAGGACATAGTAAAAACAGGCTTTGTCTCTCAGATTCCCGAATGGATACAATTGCGTGGAATCAATATCACAAACAAGATCAACCCTGTACCTGCACAGAGGATCAGACATCAAGAACCGCTCCCATGGATAATATACGCTCCTCCCAAACAATAACAACTCTGCAACATCATAATAACCCACATCACTCATTGTGCACAAAGTATCTGTGATTTTACATACTTACTGGCAGGTTTTTTTTTGTTTTTTTGGGATCCTTGGAGGATTGTCATGGCTTGAACTCAACAAAAGATTTGATAGGTATGTGTTCCTAACCAGGGGAGAACCAGCTGGAGGGTAGAGGTGAGCCATCATCTCCACGGATGTAAAACTCACTCTTTGCTGTGCCTACAAAGGCATAAAATGGATTTCTTACTTCAGAACGGGCTCCTTGCTGATGGGTTTTCTGCCGCTGCCACTTGGAAGCAAGCCAAGCAAGTACTAAGGGGAAAACATCACCCACAGCAAGGAAAACTCCGTCGGGATTCTCATCTGCCCATTGCCGTATTGCCCCCCACTTCACTTTCCACAGTTAGGTGTTTGTTAGCATGTCACTGGAACTGCCTGAAACACTGATGGGTCATGATGATGAAGATAGTTGAAGAAGGTTTGTTCAGCAGTTTTGTTTGTTTCATACAAAAAAAAATATGCCCAAGAATTCAAGCAACCAATGATATATCTATCTTATGATGCTGCTACTTGCCTTATTCTTTGGAGATCAAACTGATGGATGTATGTACCTACCTGATCAACTGTGAGAGATAGAAGACCTGCTTTAATGTCTCCAAGCAGCTGGAAAATGTCCATGTAAATGAACCTGGAACACACAAACACCACTCCTGTCCCTTGTAAAATTTCCACTTGAGGGGATTCAAATAAACTCCAGATAATTTGACACCCTTGACTCTCAGAATTTCTGAGTAGAGAATGCAGCATGATCATCTGTACAGAAGAAATTTCTAAGAGTCAAATAAAAACTGTGAACTTCATGGCACCCTCGACTGAGGATTTTTCTGAGGATGGATTGGTTGTGGCATGATCCATATATACAGCAGAAAATTCTAAAGCTGCACAAGCAGGTAAATAAGTTTCCGAAATAGTTTTAAAAACATGCACATGCCTTTGAGACACTGAAGTACACATTGCAGCAATGTCCCATGGTTCAGGGAGTCTAGATTAAAAGATTAGGCTTGCCACATAGATGGTGTGAAAATGCAATTTCTTCTTGCACAGTCAGCCAGCACAGGAGGTGGTGTAAGCAAGTCTCATTCAATATATAGTCCCATCCATGCAAGAAAGAATGCAAGTTGACTGAGAAGAAGAAAACCTACCCACCACTGGGCATTGTTTTGGTTGGTCCTACTGTTGGGATTTGTATTCGTCTGTAAGCATGGCCTTCTCCCACTAATGGCAGAGCATGTATCTTCAAAAGAATTCCAGATTTTTCTGCCACTGCCTAAATCCACCACCATAAAACACACTTGCAAACCCAACTCTTCAGAACCCATCCACCAAATTGGGTTGCAATGCAGAGCAGAAACAAAGCATTTGACAAAAGTCCATGTCAGATCAATCCATGAGCAGATCAGCTATGCAAAAAACCTTGCAAAAAGCAATTTGGAGAGGAGAGAGAATGTTTAGTGTACACCTACCAGAAGTGCCATCAGGATTGATGCAGCGATTGTGTCCTCACCATGTCCATTGCTCAGGCACAAGAGACTCCTTGTTGTTGTTGGTCTTGAGCTTCTGTGTGCTGCCTTGTCTACTTCTTCATCATCTTCTTCTTGTTCACCTTCTCCTTTGAAGATGATGTGTTGTCCAGCTTCTTTGAATTCTTCTGCATGTTGTTGTGCCTTTGGCACACATTGTCCTCCCCTTGATCTTTCAAAACACTCGGTTTGGAGCTTCGTGGTCAATCCCATTCTCCTGCTGCTGTTGCCGACGACTGCTGCTTGCAACAACAGACACAACAACAAAAACAGGAATTGGGTCTTGCCCACCATCGTCTTCCAGCAGCAGCAGTCTCCCTTCATCAAATACCATCTCCCGAACAGGCAACAAAAACCCTAAACAGAAAAACAACAAAAGCAGGGAAGAAGACAACCACAGCAGCAAGCAAGCAAGCAAGCAGAAGGGTAAGCGTGAAAAGAGGAGAGGAGAGAAGATCATGGGAGCTTGGAATGCCGCACCATAGCAGCCGGAGGAGAAGAAACTACATCTTCTAATCTTTGTCTTTTCCCAAAGCTTTGGCGTTGGGCTGGGAAGACGATTGCCAGGAGGACGAGGAGGATGAGGAGATTGCAGCAGCAAGTGCTGTTGAAGTTGTTGTTGTTGTCGTCCTCCTGGGAGTAGTAGTGATGACAACAATTGCTTCATTCCAAAAACCCCACAACGCTCTTCTTCCCACTACAACTTCCCTCAACCCTAAACCCTAAACCTTTGACACGAGACCGAGGTGACAGCAATTGCTTCATTCCTAAAAACCCCCCCAATCAAGCGCTTCATCCCACTATCCTCCTTCCCTAAACCGTTGACACAAGACTGAGATGACAGCAATTGCTTGATTCCAAAAACCCTAAACCCTAGACACAAGACTGAGATGACAGCAATTGCTTCATTCCAAAAACCCTAAACCCTAAACCCTAGACTGAGATAACAGCAATTGCTTCATTCCAGAAACCCTAAAGCCTAAACCCTTTCCTAAACCCTAGACTGAGATGACAGCAATTGCTTCTTTCCAAAAACCCTAAAGCCTAAACCTTAAACCCTTTCCTAAACCTTAAACCCTTTCTTCCACCAGCCTTTTCTTTTTTTCATTGGCAAAATTTTGAGAAAAAGCAAAATTGAAAATTAAAAAATTCGAAAATGAGTTTGATTTTGGGAGGTTTTCAATTGGCAGAAGTGAGGAAAAAATAAATGTTAAAAAATTGTCAGATTTCTATATTTGGTTTTTAGTGCTGAAAAATATATAAAAATGTGATTAAAGTTTTATAATTCGTATATGGTTTATAGCCAGATATTGGCTAAATCTTCCTAAGGATGATTGTTGGATTTTCTACATCTTCCTATGCACAATCGCCACTTTTGGCCAAAAACAAAAATTTCAAGAAAACTACTTCTCTCCCCAAGAGGAGTTTGGAACTTACTCTATGGAAGAGTTTCTTTCTTTTATAAACATAATTATGGGCCTTGCTTGATTCATACCCATTATTGCCTTGAATTTTTTTTTTTCTTTTTTCTTTTTTGAATATTTTGGTGAGGAAGGTGGGTTGGCAATCATCCACCATGGTTTTTCTTTTAGGGGGTCACTTTTGGGATGTAGCCACATTGGCAACCATCCTCAACAAGCGGATTTAGCCAAATTTGGCTATAGAACATGTTTTTAGGGTTTAGGGTTTAGCACATGTTTTTTAATCATGTTACGATTTGGCAACCTATAGAAGTAGGCTCTCTAAATTTGGCAAACCTAGTCAAAATACCTTGCTCTTATGGTGAAATTTTGCCCCAATCCCTGCCCATGGACCTACTTTAGGAATTTGGGGAATTTTTTATAAAAAAAACTAGTTAAAACCATGTATAGTTGTGGGTAATTAAAAATATCAAAATTATGAATAAGTTTATCAAAGTTGGAATAAATGGTTTACGGATTTGGTTTAAGGATTACAACCTAAAATAGGGTTAGATAATTTATGAATATTTAAACCTAAAATTGTCAACCATTGGATTTCCTATTGTATGTTACTTTGCAATGATCAATTTGATCATGATATGTCATAAAATGCAACTCCTAATTATAGACATTTTCACATAGTGTGAAAAAAAAATACAAGCATTGGCTATTTGAATGTAGATTCACCATTTGATTTCAACTTGAACAACCTATGCATTGTTTGTCATTGATGTAATTTCAAGAAGTTTCCTCTCTCATTGTATACTCTTGATAGGCAAGGCTACTTGGGTGAGTGGCTAAAAGTCATATCATCATGTGTAAAGTTTTAGGGCAAAACCACCAATCACCAAACATGTATAGGTGGGTGAACGCCCAAACAAGTCAAAAGATGGCTAGTTAGCAAACAACGTTCAACTCTCATCATTTAATGATACCTGAAACCGAATGATTTGTTTTTACAACTTGCGGTTGAGGTTTTAAAACCTTCCATTCAAATATGTCATTTTTGTGTTTGCTAATGGGTAATTACTCCTCACAATAATAATAAAAATTGATTGTTGCGCATTTCCACCATTTGTTTGGCCCTAAAAGAGGTTCATCAAAACTAAAAACTAAAAGAAATTGTGAATGAAAGTATTTAGAATAAAATCCACATCATTTGATAATGGGAGCAATACTATTTGTGTGTGAAGAGTCTAATGTGTTTAGTTGTAAGATGCACTTTAATTGCAAAGTTACAAATCTTTATCGGCCTCTCAAGTGGGTACCATTGAAGGGATTTCTTTATTTTAAAATTATTTATTTATTTTAAAGAAATTAAGAAATTGTGTATTATTTAACAACATTGTAATCTTTAATCCTTGTAGCAATAATCTTTGAAAAATAAACTTAACCCTATGTTCAAAAATGTTCAACAATTTCAATTTTGGTTCCAAATTTGACAAAATAATAGTTCCATAATTTAGTTATTATGCCTATTCCAACAAAACATGCTAGTTTGATTCCAAGTCACAAGAACATGAAAATCAATTGTAGCACTCATGGTTTTCCATCAAACATTAGACATGTTTTGGATATGGTTTCTCATTTCAACTAGTTCATAGTATGAGAGCCAATTGATTCCCACCAATGCATACATCATTGAAGTTTGGTTGATTGATTTTATGGGCTTGTCAAATGTTGAATGTTTTTTTTCAATTCTCCCTTCATATCCATTTGTTTTGCAAACTACACAAGGGTGTTAACAAATGCTCCACCAAATGGGTTTGAACCCCACAAGTTGAATCATTGTTAGTTTGTGAATGCCAACTATTTAAGTGCTTAAACATTCATTCAATGGCCCATGTATTTTATTCCCATGCCAAAATTGGTGGCAAACATCATTCTTTAATAATATAATTTTCATATACAATTCAATATGCACCCAAGAGGGGAAAATGAAGTACATGTGCAATCATGGGGTAAATGGACAAATGACAAATTCAGATTATATGATTAATTGCAAGGCACAAATTTTCATAGATAATATTTCCACAATTTGAAATTTAGGGTTTATAGCCAATGTATGATAGGTGTTATATACCAAATTTTGGTAATAAATTATTTCTCATGAAAATGTTTTAAAATATATTCTTAATGTGCAATAATGGAGATGGCTACCTTAATAAGCCTTTAAAACATTAAATGTTTTTGCTTTTCCAAAAAAATTATGTTGCCTAGTTCTAAGCAATATATGTTCTTTCAAAATAGTGGGTTCCAAAACATTTGAATGCCTCTAATAAACATAAGGCCTTACATTTGTAACTCAAATGCCACCCTACAACTAGACACAATAAATATTTTATTTAGACAACATCTCACCCATTACCAAATTGCTACAATCTTAATATGCACATTCCATATTATGACATGTGTAAATGTCCATGATCACAATTTGGGTATCAAAATTTTAAAAATTGGTATACAAATAACATATTTAGTCATATAAAAAACATGGCTCCAAAACAAAGTACATCTATGAACATTCATCAACAATTCAAACCCTATATACATTTAATGGTATTATATAATAACTCATTTAGATAG
>Ga0209611_10000824_pt1 | contig 49292 bp, 37 predicted proteins | sample S1TSphgellanicum_3_FD_187693 | JGI IMG/M metagenome (GOLD analysis project Ga0209611, IMG submission 187693) | Host-associated microbial communities from peat moss isolated from Minnesota, USA - S1T2_Fc - Sphagnum magellanicum MG (SPAdes) (version 2) | ecosystem: Host-associated > Plants > Peat... | reverse complement strand
CTTCTTGGTGAGCTAGTTCCCCATAACGAAAGGGTAGTTGGAAACACATGGAATGGAGTTGGAAAGTGTGTTTGAAGAACCTGGTGTATTGGGTTCTCCACTATCCAACTACGTAGATTCGTAGAAGGTTGTAATTGTTTCTCCAGAAGTTGATGCACCTCCAGGTGTATTATACACAACTTGAGTCAAATTACATGGTACCTCCTCCCCCCCAACACTTAAAGTGAAATGTAGAGTGTTGAAGATAGGCAAGTGTACTTGGTCGGGGTGCCATGTGGTTACATCGCTAGAACTGTAAGTTGATTGAATCAGTGTTGGTATACACAAGTTACCAACAACCATGTAAGGGAGTTCAAGTCCATGCCTCTCCCTAGTAGAGCATTACGATCCAATCTAGTCACTTTAGTGTGACTAGTAGTGCCAACTTGGAACCCCATAGCCCTTTCTCTTTCTTTTGGGCTTGGTTCATCCCAAGTGGCTGAAACATGACGATACACCAGGTCTGGCCCATCTCCTTGAAAGGCATGTGCTCCTGGGAAGGAGACAAAGGTGGGCCAAACACCTCTTGGTTTTCCTATTTTGTTCGCAGGAAACCGAGGTTTTTCTTGCCTTGTAACTGGTTGGCAAGAACTTTGATCATCCAATATGTGAGAAACCTGCAGGTTTGGGTCTTTGATAGTGTATTTCAGAACTAGCTGTAGAACTGAGAGTGGTGCCAAGTTGGTCCACCAATTGCGCAGCTGGTGCGCATAGGAACCGCATTGTGCCGCATCAAGTAAGAGCAGCTCTCCAAGGTAATGCTTGACCAGTGTGTAGTGCTCCTGGACTTTTTCCCTCTGATCAAGTTGAGAAGGAGTGTTCTCAATTACATAACCAAATGTAGGAGAAATGGATTGAGCCCAGGTGATTAATCGTACCATGTCCGTGAAAAGACTAGATCTTGTGTCACTCAAGCCTTCTCCAAATCTAGCTACTAAAAATCCTTGACATTCCTAACCTGAAATAATGAGGTCGACAGGGCCAAGAAATTCCATATGCTTCTTCTGAATTAGTTGCATGTCAGAGGGCAAAAATGTGAAACTAGCCTTCCATGCGGTGGTTGCAAATTGTTGTGGAAATCTTGTTGTGAACTCTTTCATTTTTTATGCCGCCACTTGCTTTGCAATAGGATCAATGTTTACGTAAAAATACCTCCGAACCACCATCCCTGACTATAGTAGGGCTTTGAGACCTGTACTAATACCACCAAAGAGCTCTAGTAATGTAATCCCTTCCTTAGGTGGTGTCCAGGTGATTAGCTGACGAAGTAATGGCTTAATCGGTTCGCCATGGCTCTCCATGCTCTCAAAATTAGACAAAGCTTTGACCAAAGGCTTGTGAGCTACTTTGAACCTTTGTAAAACCTTTGGTCCATGTTGAATGTCAATAGGAACCACCTTCAAGCTTTCAGTAGCTTGAGCGTAAGCTATCTCCTCCTCATTTCCCTCTATCCATTCGTGGTTAGCTTGTTGGATGTAGGAAATGGTGTGTGCTTCCTTGAGCATACAATGGTGAGCCATAGGACTATGGTTCCCATGTAAATCAAGGGGTATGTATCCTAGGTGGTGGCCATTAGTCTCCTAATCCACTCAGTAGTACGCATGTTCAAACCAGTTGTCAATTGTGAAACCTGATGGAAACAGGGCCTCTTACCCAATGAGCACATCATAACTTGTGGCATTGGTGACTAAACATCTGACCTGTAAGCAAAGCTCCTGATCTGTACCTTCATTGAACTTAAGTGCAATCAAATCTGAGCTTTCCCCAAGTACCTCCTCTACACTCCCACTAGCGGTGCGAATCTGCCAAATAGATTTCTGTAGTTTGGAATCAAGCATGCCCATCTTCTTGACGAATTGAACTCCAAGAATCACTGGTTGGGCACTTGTGTCAAAAAGTACCACTCTGGGTGTATGTCCTCCCACTTGGATTGTTGACCCAGTATTGTCGACAATGGCATCTCCGGTGGCGATGGAAGTTCTCTCACTAGGCACCACCTTCAGAAATGAGTGAGAGATTTTGTGGAGAGAATGGCTATCCACAACACCTTTGCTGAGTAACAAATCCACAAGTGAGGTGTTCTGAACTCCCTTCTGATATGTGAATGTAAAATCAAAAGTAGGAAAACCCACTAGTTTAACCATGTTAGAACTAGTGACCCAGATTACGAATGACATCTACAACACGTGAGCCGATTGAATGTCTCTCCAAGATGTTCGATGGGACCTCTGTAGCATGTGGATCAAGGATTGGTAGAGGACCTGATGTAGTGTTCAAGGTATCCTCTAAGATTGCAATTATGTCCTTGGTGCTTAGCTTCAAATCTTGAAAACTAAACAATGGTGTACTCACAAGCTTTTGCGCCACTTCATGCATTTGAAGTTGGCATTCCATAAGTTGATCAGTGGAAAATTGTGTGTTTTCATGATGTACATATACTCCTGGGACACGAGAATTTGATGTCCTAACAGCTTGTGGTGTAGTAGTCTCCTCCCCCCTCGCCAACAAGGTGCGTTCTTCTTCCATGTTGAGAGGACGAAAAGATTGTGGCATGACTGCTTGAGCTCCTCTAGCCCTGGTAATAGGACTTGAACCAGATGCGAGTCCATCAGTCTAAATTACCTGCCTAGTGGCAGAAACTATGGGTGCCACACTAGCTTCTTGTGCCGCGACATAGGAAGGGCAAAAAGAAGTAGCAAATTCTGGTGTGAGACTAGAATTGCGTGGAGTGGAAAGAACATACTCCCCAACCATGGCATCATGTGGAAGGCCATAGAACGACCTAGGAGGTCCCTCTCGTGATCTTGAACCTTGTACAAGTTGGGCATGACTAGCTGGTTGGGAGGACTTGCCTTTTAGATTAGCAAGTTGAGCCCTTAATGATTCGAGTTCATTTTGTAAAGTCTGAACTTGAATTGCATGGGCTTAAAGCACCTCCCTTTTGTCAGCATTGTGCTCTTTCTTCTTAGCATTCTTGTTGGAATTACCCTTGGTGGGCAAAGCCTGAGTGGAAGGCTGAGGTGCCTTGGCTTTTGGTTGAAGGACAGCGGAAGATGCTAGCAGATTTTGCCGTCGTAATCAGAGTTGCTTCCGCTCTGGGAACTTGGCAAAACAGACATATTCCTGATGTCTTTCTTTCCCACAATAATCACAAAAGAGATCCTCAGAAAGAATGTTGCACTCACTAGCTTTGTGGGCAGGATTGCCACAATAGTTGCAAGAAGGTAGGATGGGTGTAGCCGAGTGCACCGCTTTCGTCCTTGAAGAAGAATGTGATGATCTAGTTGGCGCAACTGGTGTAGGTTGAGGCCTTGAACGTGATGGAGGCCTCATAATGCTGACCTCATAGTGTGCATGAGCCAAGTCCAACTTTTCGGAAATGTTGTACACATCCAGCAAAGTGTACGAGTCTCCAAATTTTGCAAAGACTCGTTGCAAAACCTGCACGTGGAGTGTTGGAGTACCTTCCAATGATCAAAGATACCGATGGGCAGTTTCCAAATCGGTGATGTTTTGGGTATCCTCTTTGAGTTTGAGAAGCCTCATGTAAAGCATCTTGAGGGTTTCATCCTTCTGCCGAGAGAAGGTGGCGAGCTGCAGAATTTTTTCAGAACTTTTGACTAGAAATTCTAAATCAAAAATTTGAAAGAATTCCCCCACTGGATTAGTAGAAGCTGGCACATCGGTGGTGGGAGGAATGTTTGCAGTAGCAACAATGAGTTGTTGAAGAGAAAGGTTTACTGAGGTAGGTACCGGGTCTGGATTATTTGGCACAGTCCCATGATGTGCAATTGCAGCTTACAATGCAGCTTGAGAGGTGGTGGCGATGGCTATGGCGTAAGCTGGATTGGGAATCTGGGTGACACCCAAAATCCTTGTAGAATGTTGCTCGTAGACATCCAATGCCTCATAGTGCACATAACGAGCCAATTGTTTGAATGCAAACGCCTCGGTGTAATTAGCGCCATACTTGAGTGTGAGCCATACCGACACAACCATGTGCGATAGTCTTAATTTTTAACAGTTACATCAGGGTTATTTGAATGGGGTGAGGTTATTAAGGGCTTTTAGCGACTTCATAGGGTGATGAGTGTGCATGGTGCGAAGGGGGTTATTTTCTTTTCCGAAATACGTTATTGGTGATTAAGGAGTTGGATTAGTTCTTTTCTTCAACAAAGGCTAATAAAGATAATTTTAGAAACTTTGTTGCATAATTAGGGGCGAAAAATCTCTAGAGGGTTGGGGGTAGAAGTAGACACCAAAATTTACGGTGTTCAACGTAGCATTAGTCTTGTTATGGTATTTAGGAAGTAGCAAGGATGTTAAAAATTCTTAAAGCAGTTCAAGGGATGTTGATGAAAGATTTAATAAAGGTAAAATAATCTTCAAGCCGTTGAACAGAAGGTTAATTCAAGGCAACTCAACAATTAAATAGATAGTATGATAGTGTGCTAATGGCAATAGGAGTCTGATGATAATTGAAACATTTATTTATAATAGGCATAAGCTTAGCAAGGAGCTACAAGTACATGTAGAATCCTGAGTTAAGCCTTAGTGATAGTTCACAATTGCAGGAAATCTAAGATGCGCCAGATGGTGCGAACTAGGTAGTCCGCCTTACTATTGGGAGGCAGTTGACGAATCGGACCGCACAACCAACGATAGTGACCAACACCGGGAACTGAAGACCAGGCAAAGATAGAAGTATCTTCAGTTTCGTAACAACCTTCACAAACAATCTCGGGTTTGTCACCAGAAGCGGGGTCAACTTGCAACAAGATCACTAGGGTGCGAAAGTTCGGAGAAATGTGATAGTACCAGGCTCGAGGAGGTTCGACTTCAAGACGAGCACGCACTTCTTGAAGTTGGGGTTCTTCATCGCGAGGATGCTGGGTTAGGGTAAGATATAGGGATGACTCCGGAGGCGGTTCTTCATTCGCTTGTGCGGCTTGCGGCCCGGAAGATGAAACCATGCGCGATGACATAATTTCAAGCAAAGGAAGAAAAAGGTTAGATCTTCAATCGAAATCAATTTGACAATGGAGGTGGGAAAGACTTGTTACGTTGAGGTGCATAATCGTAATTTATAGTTCGAAGAAGAGGAAAGAAAGGCGGGAGTAACGGCTTAGGACCATGGTAAAGTAAAATCGTGAGGTCAAAGGGAAAAATTGAGAGTGTAAGTAAAGTTGTTGGGGGAAAATGGAAGAGGTGAAAAGGTGTTTATCCTTCACATTCCAATGGCCACCAAGCTTGGAACATTGCAATGGCCACCAAGCTTGGAATTCCATTGGCCACCACGCTTTGGATCCTTCCATTGGCCACCAAGCTTTGGATCCTTCCATTGGCCACCAAGCTTTGGATCCTTCCATTGGCCACCAAGCTTTGGATCCTTCCATTGGCCACCAAGCTTTGGATCCACTTTCACCTCCTTTCTCCTTCTCTTTAAAAGGCGAATTCGAATGATTGGGGGCTCTCTCTTGGCCTCGAGAATAATTTTCATGTAATCTTGAACACTTGTTTGACAAGCTTCTTGAGGAGGGAAATAATGTTTGGTCTTGGTGGAGGGAAGAAGGAAGAAAAGTAGAATGAAAATCTAGTGATAGTGTTGGAAGGTTGGGACTCTAGAGAAATCTCAGAAACCCTCTTGGGTTTCATAGCATAACTTTTTACTGTCATAGCTACAGATCTTAAAATTTAGTAGGTTGGTGCGCCTTGTTGTTAGCTTTCTAGAAAGCTATAGCAAGCTAGATTTGAATAATCCATGTGTGAGAAACAACAGTTTAAGTGACTAGTGGTCTGCAGCAAGGTTCAATCATCATCTTTGTAAAACCCTCTCGGGTTTGGTAGTATAACTCCTTACTGTTGTAGCTGCAGATCTTAAGATTTGGTAGGTTGGTGCACCTTGTTGTTAGCTTTCCAGAGAGCTATAGCAAGCCATATTTGAACAATCCATGTGGGAGAAACAACAGTTTAAGTGACTAGTGGTCTACAACAAGGTTTACTCATCATCTTTGTAAAACCCTCTCGGGTTTGATAGTATAACTCCTTATTGTCATAGTTGCAGATCTTAAGATTTGGTAGGTTGGTGCGCCTTGTTGTTGGTTTTCTAGAGAGCTATAGCAAGCCAGATTTGAACAATCTATGTGTGAAAAACAACATTTTAAGTGACTAGTGGTCTGCAGCAAGGTTGGACATGGTGTTAAATCCTTAAACATTGGTTTGGATGAATGACAATTTGGCACAAAGTCCTAGAACGTGTAGTGTGTGAGCTTGGAAAAATATATCTATCAGTTTTAATCATAAATAATGCATAGGAGGTAGGTTACATAATTTCAACTACAAACGCAATCTAATTTCCAAAATTACATTTGTAATTGTCTTTCATTAGTAGCATTTGTGCTTCCATGCATAATCACCTTGTAGAACCGGGAGTAGAGGGACAGGAAGTCACCTCACAGCTCCAATTCACAAACCACAGTGGAGAAGGTTGCCTTGAACTCCCTCAAAGAAGTAGTACCTGGCCTTCCACTGAACTTCTCAATTCTCCCAGAGGAACTACTGACCTCCATGGTGTATATGGGTGCTGAAGTCACAACTTGCAACGGAGTATATGGTGATGGTGTGAAAGTAGGTGCAGCAATAGGCGTACCCCACTGATTAATCCTTCCAAATGGACTTTGATGTACTGTTGATGTAGTGTAACCTGAACCTGAAGTCCTGGTAAGAGTTTAGCTAGATGACGGTGGTGCTGTGGATGCTTGATGGTACCGTCAATGCTTGATGGTACTGTCGTGAAGATCGTGAGCTTAAAAAAATCGGCTTAAAGGATTGTGTGTCACTTCGTAGTTGATACCTGGGTTCTGGCCAAGCGATAGTGCTCTTATCATCCGAGGACATGGTGTTGTCCCATGCCCTAAAATGTTCTGATAATACACAACATTAATTACAAAATTCTAACACAATGTACAATTTGAAGAAAAAATGTGTTGTTGGGAATGACCCGTGACACACAGAGATCGCATGGAAGTCAAACAGATGTTGGATGAAAAAGCAGGACGGTAAAACAATATGTAGGACGGCAGGGCGTAGGACGCAGGACGGCAGGGCGCAAAATGCAAGGCGTAGGACGGCAGGGTGTAAGACTTAGGATGGTAGGGCGTAGGACTTAGGACAACAAGGTGTAAGACTTAAAACGGTAGGGCGTAGGACGTAGAATCGTCCGACAAACGGAAGTCCGACGAACATCGGATGGGAGTGGGACGGACGTCAGACGAAAGTCCGACAGACATCGGATGGAAGTCGGACGGACGTCCGACGAAAATCCGACTTTTGTCGAATGTGTAGAACTTAACCACCGCTGTAACGATGGTGAGCGGTGGCACTACACTACAACTCCTCGCAACGTTGCAACGATGGCTGGGAGCGTTATAACTCGCAACGTTGTTGCAGCATTGGCCGGCAACGCGCTGCAACTTGCAATGTTGTTACGACACTGGCTGGCAATGTGTTGCAATTTGCAACGTTGTTACGGCGTTATTACGGCAATGCGCTGGACCTCGCAGTGCTGCTACGACAATGCGTTGGACCTTGCAGCGCTGTTGCGGCAACATGTTGAACCTCACAGCGCTGTTGAGATGGCCGGCAACGCGCTGGACCGCGCAACACTGCTGCGATGTCCGATAGCGCACTACAACTTTGGCCAACGTTGCGCTACAGCGTTTTTGTTTTTTTTTACTTGATAATTTGAAGAGAAAAAAAGATTGGGAGAAAGAGAAAAGTTTTGACACCTACTCTATAGTGTCCCGACTTCATTTGTCCCAGCTTCGTTGGTTGTAAGAAACGCAAGCTCCCTCCAATAACACCAATAGCAACAGTAGTAGCGCGCTCCTTCCGACAACAACAGCACGAGTAGCAACAACTCAAGAATTTCAAAAGCACAAGAAATCTATTGCTTTCAACATGAAGTAACAGGGAATAGAGTTTTTCTAGAATTGAAATGCAAAGAAAGAAGGAAATGAACTGTATGTAAACGATGGCCGTGCAATGACTGCCGTGAGCATCTAGAAATCCTAACTTATTATGGAGGAAGCTCCTGACAAAAGAATTCTAGAAAAACTGAAAAGAAAAAATAAAGGTTTGGGCCTTTTATACTATCGCCAACAAACTGAAACCATAAGTACCTAATAGCGTACAGTCGCCTAAAACCATACATTAACCCTAAAAGCACACATGGGCATGCCCATAACTGGCCATCATGTATGAGGCCATGTACGGGCATGACAGTATGCCAATAGATAAAATGATGTCTTAGTAAATTAATAATAATATTTTAAAATAATTTGGATACTATGTAAATGTCATTTTGAGTCATGTAAACTAACTATATCAAATGTTTAAATTGCACATTTTAAAAAAAAATCAAAAGGAATGCATAAAATCATACAATTGATTTCAAACTTTTTGTACAACAAAAACATGCCCCCTTTTATGAAAGTACATGTTCATTATATGAAATTGATGAAAAACCAAATTATACAAAAATTTCAAAGTTTTCAAATTTTGAAAGAAAAGGTTACAAGGAAAATAAGGATACTAATGTCATGGGCATAAAAACTTATAAGAACAAGAACTAAACCAAGGACACAACAAGGGAAAAAAATCACAAGAAATGCAAGCTTAAGTCTAATTTAAGACCAAAAACATAAAGATGCAAGGCAAAAACACAATATATGTTAGAAGATGATTTAATCAAAACTTCATTCTGATAATGTATGAAGACAAAGGTTATGACAAGAAAATGTACCCAAACTAATGTTGAACATATTAAAGGTATTGGAGGTGCTACCCCTATTTATATCCCATTGGGGACCTAGCTCAAAAAAGCTTTTATGTGTGCACCAACCAAGAAGCTTCCCTACTAATAGTGAACTAAAAGTCAACTAAAATTTAACTAAGGGTTCACTCAAATTATACCCAATTGGGGACCTAAATCAAGGAACTTTTTTGAAAAGCTTCCCTACTAATAGTGAACTAAAAATCAACTAAAACTTGACTAAAGGTTAATTCATATTATACCCCATTGGGGACATAGATTAAAGAAATCTTCATAGAGGTATCCATGTGTGCATTAACCAAGGAAGCTTTTTGAGAAGCTTCCTAACTAATAATGAACTAGGAGTTAATTGAAAATTAACAATGATGCGAATGATGATGCATGTAACTATGTTGGTGCAAGCAATGATGGAAGTAATGATGAAGATGATTATGTTGGTGCAAACAATGATGCAAATGATGATGTAAACAATTATGTTAGTGCAAGCGATGATGGAAGCGATGATGGAAATGACTATGTTGGTGCAAATAATGATGCAAATGATGATGTAAACAACTATGTTGGTGCAAGCAATGATGTATGTGACAGGTGATGGTGGTGTCCATGACATCACCTCCCCTTCTAGTAATGAGTCCCACAAGGAGTAGCCTTGGGTTTGTTCAGATATTACATGTGAAAATCCTTCACTTTTTCCATGGCATTTTATAAGTTTTCAATTGGTTCCCAAGTACATTCGTTAATGTCATAACCTTGCCAATGAACTAAGTATTATAACTAATAATGTGATATCCTCAAATTTAGGATTTCTTCAACCTCATATTCTTGCTCACCATCAACTATAATTGGTGGAGGTGGCTTGTGTGTTCTCTTTAGAATGGTAGAAGCATGGTAGGGCTCCAACAATGAAACATGAAACACAGGATGAACTTTCATGGAATCTTGAAGCTTGAGTTGGAATGCCACTATGTTGATTTGTTTCACGATGGTGAATGGGCCATGTCTTTGGTAGTCCATTTTTTTCAATAGTTGAGTTATCTTGATGTTTTGTTGTCAAAGCCAAATTTGATCTCTGATTTTGAAATTTGGTTAGTCTTTACGATGTTCATCAACATTTTCCTTGCATCACCTTTGAGCTTCTTCAAGGTTGGATACAAGTTGTGCTCGAATGTTTGTTAACCACATGACTCGATCTTCAGCTGCAGGATTCATGACATTGTTTACACCTTAAATGTAAAACCTAAGATAAAAGCCATGATTTGCAAATAATGGTGTTTGTTGCATTATTGAATGCATTGTGTTGTAAGAAAATTCTACCACAGACAAAAGATTTGACCAATTATCTTAGTGATAATTAATTGTACATTGTAAATATTATTCCAAGACTTGATTGACCCGTTTCATTTGCCCATCTATTTGGGGATGGAAGGTTGATGACAACTTCACCTTTACACCTAATAGCTCAAAGAATCGCTTCCAGAACTTAGATGCAAATTGAGGTCCACGATAAAAAATGATGTCTTCAGGAAGTCCATGATAGCAAAAAACATGATCAAGGAATAATTTAATTGTTTTTTTATCAATTATTGATTTGTTGCAAGGAATGAAATGAGTCATCTTTGTGAAATGATCTACCACCACCAAAATAGAATCAAATGAGTTAAATGATGGAAGATCCATGATGAAATCCATGGAAATCAAAGACCATAGTGAAGCAAGGATTAGTAATGGTTAAAGAAGTCCATGAGGGCAATGATGAGGATTATTTGCACAAGCACAAACATCACATGAACCCACAAATTCCTTCATGAACTTCCAAAGTTGTGACCACCAATAATCACGAGACATTAACTTCGTGGTCTTGTTGAATCTAAAATGGCTAGTAACCAATGTGTCATGTTTAGCATACAGAACTTGAAGTTGTGAGGGCGTTCTAATACGTATAACAATATGTCATGATACATCAAACCATCATGAAACCCGAATTTGTCGAAATCACTAAGAGGGTTCTTCCGATGATTTTTGACAGTGGTGGCAAAAAAATCATTGACTAAATCTTCATGAATGCGTTGAAAGAAGGTCTTATCCTCAAAAGTTACTAACAATGCTTGAATCCAAAGGTTTTTGGGTTTGAGAATGGTGTCACATTGTTGATCATAAGCGGCATCCCCCTCCTTAGGCACAAGGTACAAACAATGAAATAACACATTCGGTTTCCCTTGTTGTCACCCTAAATGATAGGTAATCACAAATCAAAATCAAAAAAAGGATAATGCCCATCAAGCTTGACATCGATTCAACACACGAGTTGTCATGAAATATTGAAGATTCTTGTGATCAGAGTACATAATGATTTCATGTTGAGCTCCTTTAGGTAGATGACGATACTCCTTAAAAGCATCCACAATGGCCAAGAGTCCTTTGTCATGAATCTTGTAATTAATCTTAGCAAGAAAAAACTTACAAAAACAAAAACCAATTAAATGAAAAAACTTATCTTCTCTGGGTTGTGAAAATACGACACCTGATGCAAAGCTAGAGGTATCCATCTCTAAAATAAAAGGATTGGAAAGGTCTACATGAATCAAAAGTGGGGTGGTTATGAAAGAGGCCTTCAAAGATTGAAAGGCATTTTCAGCTTCAACTCCCCAAGAAAAAGGTTGATCCTTTTGAGTTAGATGAATAAAAGGGGTCACTATCGTGGAATAATGTGTAATGAATCACCAATACAAATTAGCAAACCTAATAAAACATTAAACATCTCGAACTAAAATTGAAATAGCCCAATCCAAAATGGTTTGAACCTTATGTGAATCCATGCAAATGCCATCTCCAAAAATAATATAACCCAAGAATTCCACCTTCGAAACTAGGTTTGATCCTTGGTGAAAACCTCGCAACTTGCTTGTTGATGTATGTTCTTTGTCTAAATCACCAAAAAAACACCAAATTCTTCAAGAAATGTTTCAAAGTCATTTAAAAAAGGAGATTGATATTCTAAAAGAGGTGCAAACCATGCTAAAGTTGTGCATAATAATAAAGTGCCAAAGAGTCCAACTTGGGTCTGGTCATTTAGATAATGGTGCTGATGAAATTGGATGATGAGACATTATTGGTTGACGAAACTTCATCAAAATTTTGAATGTGTGCCATCAAACTTTTTTGATAGGCTAATTTGTGGTTCTTTCGAAATGCTTCCAAATGTTGCCGATGTTTGGTTTCCTTGTAAATGTGCAATGGACTCAAAAAGAGACTGATTTTCTTATTACATATGCCTAAGGGCAACAATAACCTTTTCCATGGACAGAACTATTTCTTCTTTTGAAATGGACATGACCAAAGAAATATGTAAATCAGAAACTTCAACAAGAGGTGGGTGGTCCATAATCTCAACAACACATTCAAAAGGTGGGTAATCCATAACCTTTTGAAAACTCTTACATTTGAAGTAAAGGGGTAGTCCACATTCGACATCCACAAAAGAAAAACAAAACAATTATAATGACAACAAAAATAAATGTAGGCCTAATGTGAGTCTATTTAAATTGCTTCAAACACAAAAACCTACAAGAACAAAAATCAAACTAAGGACACAACAAGGAAAAAAAATGGGTCCAAATGACATTTAACAAGCCAATGTGTTTATTTTGCATTTAGGACTATTATCATTTTTGGGGTCCTTTTTCCCAAAAAACATGTTTTCTTCAAGAGGAATTTTCACATGAAATGTTTTGAAACTTTTTATATATTGTATTTATAATTGCCCTAATATGTCATTATTTTCTTACAATCAAATTTGGAGAAATATGAATTTTTGAAAGTGCACAAATTTTGTCGAATTTTGTGTTTCATCTTGAAAATTTGTCATAATTTCAAATCATATGAAAACATGTTAACACTTTCAAGTTTAATTTTTTAGGTTATACGCTACAAGTTTTCTTTGAAAAACATATACATTGCATCACATTTACATGTTGAAAAGGACTCATGAACATTTTTTAAACCTAAATTTTTTTAAAACTCAAAGTCAAAAAAATATGAAAATTTGAGTGTTTTTTAGATGTGTCTAATAGTACCTTATTATTAAAAAAAAATTAAGGATGAAATAAATTATAATATGAAAATTAAGGGGCCCTTTTATGAAAGTGGTGTCGTTGAATGAAGTTATTAAACATCATTTATTCAAACCAAACTTTGATATTGGAATTTTGTTTGATTCATTTTATATTTTTCAATAACCATATTATTCAATAAGCACAACTTTTTATGATTCACATGCCATTAAAGTGGCACCACATAAACAAATGTAACAAGAATTGCAAAAAAGCTGACGTTTTAACATCAATTTTGGTTCATTTGAGCTCATTTGCACCCAAATGATAAGAAATGCAAACCTAAGTCTAATTTAAGACTGAAAACATAAAGACGCAAGGCAAAAACACAATATATGTTAGAAGATGATTCAATCAAAACTTCATCATGATAACGTATGAAAACAAAGGTTATGACAAGAAAGTGTACCCAAAACTAATGTTGAACATACTAAAGGTAATGGGAGGTGCTACCCCTATTTATACCCCATTGGGGACCTAGCTCAAGGAAGCTTCTTGAGAAGCTCCCTACTAATAGTCAACTAAAAGTCAACTAAAAGTTAACTAAAGGTTAACTTAGATTATACCCCATTAGGGACCTAGATCAGAGAAGCTTCTTGAGAAACTTCCTGACTAATAGTGAGTTAAGAATTAACTAAGAATTAACAATGATGCAAGTGATGATGTAGGTGACTATGTTGGTGCAAACGATCATGCAAATGACGGGTGATGGTGGTGTCCATGATAGTTAGTGCACGAGCCTATAAGCATGAATGGATGAATAAAACCGAATATTTTTAAAAATATTCTATCCATGTTAACAAAATATTAAGAGAATATTCTTTGACACATATGACCACAAAAAAATTTGACATGGAAAAATATTATGCCATGTGTCCATGGATGAATGATATTTATGGATGAAAAAAATGGATGAATTTTATTCTGAATGTTGGCAACACATGCTATTTTTGTGGAAAATTGAACAAAAGAAACATGGTTGAAATAATTTATGTTGGTTTTTTTTCAAACAATTCGACAAATAAAATCTTCAAATCACATTTTAAAGCCATATTTCATATTTCCTTAATATGAAATATATTCAAGTTCTACAACATCTAAACTTTACATAATGTCAAATTAAATCCCATAAACCCATTACGAAGTATGTTCTAATCCGAATACAAATTGTTCACCACCAAGATGCGCCCATTAAAAATAGAAACAATATGAAACAACCCACAACACTTCACATTGCCTACATTAGTTCAAGTTATTTTTTATTTTTGTTCATTCTTTCTCACACTAGAAGAAATCTTGTCATTTGTAACCAGTCACTATACAACTATATGCAACTAGTTGTTGCTTATAATTAAATTAATTATGCTTGCAACTAAAAAATTGATATTGTATTTTTTTAAGCCATATAATTGCATATGTGCAACTAACATGCAATTAATGGTGTACAAAATGGACACATATCATAAAAATAATAATTTTAACTAATGCATACCTAATTTATTATACCCAATCTATTTACATATGCTACGTATAATAGTATTATACCTTTAATATTAAGATTGAACCCATGTTAACTAAGCCAAATTCAGCTAAATTAATTAAAAGGATAAATTAACATGGTTAAATTAATTAGGAGGCTAAATTAATCAAAGTTAAATTAAACATGGTTAAACTGAATTAGGCTAAATTAAGTTGTTGTAAATATTGATAATATTTTTAATTATGTTATAATACCTATGGTTAGTACGTTACACTAATCTTTAAATGCCTTAAACTAAGTTAGATACTAACATAGGTTCAATAATTATATCATAATACAATCCATCATTACAATCCATCATATCTATGAAATTTTTATTATAATTATGCATATTATTACTAGTATTATAATTTACTAAGTAGGACTATTATTTTTAAGTATTTTTATTTATTAATCTATTAATTTTTAATCATTAGAAAAAATTTGAAAATCAACAATTGAATTTGCGACTCATTTATAGTTATAATGGACACATGCAACTAAAAATAGCCTAGTTACCTTGGACAAGTGCCATACGATAGTCAATCGCAAAAGACATCACATGGTCATGAAGTTGAAAGTGTAGTCGCAAACCTTACAACTAGGCCAAAGTTTCTCATCCTTTGCCATGGACGATCCTAAATATGATGTGGAACCCTAATTTGCGATTGCATTTGCAACTACATTTGGGATAATCACATGCTACCAAATGCGCCATTGATGGGTGGTTAAGATTTAACCACATGGTAATTTAAAGAGCCAATGACCATAAAACACGTGGCAATTTTCCATTTGTTCAAAAAAGATATATTACAATTATAGTAATTAATTATTATAATTAATTAACTATAATCTATCCTAGGCTAACTATAATAGGCAACCTATTCTAGGTTAAGCTAGGGTAAAATAAGTTACCTATCATAAGCTAAGTAAGTAGGTAGGATCCTACTTATTTTTTTGGGGACAAGCCTTTTGATTAGCTCATCCCCAATGGCACATGCATTATGTTTATAATGCATACCATGAATCTAGTCCATTCCTTCACCTACTTATATACTTCACACGTTTGAAAAATGTAGGCAAAATATATGGGACAATTCTAATGAAAGGGAAACACTACAACACTATCACATCTTTTGTCCCATACAAAAACATTATCATATATCTACACAATAAAATATTTACTATTTTCATTAACTATTTACTACCTATCCTATTTACTACATATTACCTTGGTTGCATACCTACTATCTATTATCTAACCTACCTAATTTGTTATTATTATTATTATAAAAAATCATATATCCACATAATAAAATATTTACAATTTAACCTACTTACTATCTACTACCTAGCCTACCTAATTAATTAATTACCTAGCCTACATTTAATAAATCAATTGTTTAACATAACTAATTAATTAATCAATTAATACAAAAACACTATGACATATCCATAAAATAAAATACCTCTTGTTTAACTTATAACCTACCTACCTACTACCTACTAGTAATTATCCTACTTATTACATATTACCTAAGTTATGTGCTTACTATCTATTACTTAGCCTACCTAATAAATTAATTACCTACCCCACATTTAATAAATTAATTGTTTTAAAAAAATAATTAATTAATCAATTAATACCAAAACATTATGACATATCCACAAAATAAAATACCTTTTGATTAGCTTATCTACCTACCTACTACCTACTAGTACCTATCCTATTTGTTGAAGATTATGATGTAGATGAAACATAGATAGTGGTGTGATAGATATTAGAAACTATGTGGTAGATAAGTGTTGCAAGTAATCAAAGACATAGGTAGATTGAAGATATGTTAGTACCACCAATATGTTAGAATAAGGAGGGAGAGAAATAGTTATCCCATATGGTTTGTCAATGTGGTGGTACAGGGAAGGGAATAAAGAGCAAGGTTGGAGGAGAGTTGGAACACTCACTCCAAGCATTCTTCACATACTTGTGTGATTTGAATGTGCAATCTCTCCTCTGATCCTATTGTTTTCAACACTATTTATTACATACTACCTAGGTTACATACCTACTATCTACTACCTAGCTTAACTAGGTCGAACCTTCATAGCCTAGCCTATTAAATACACCTAATAAACTAACTTACTATTACTTGTAGATAGCTTAGGCTAAGCTACCAATGTACATAAGCCTACTTAGTATAACCTATCAAGCTTAGCTAGCCTAGTTTACCAACTAGGTATAATAGCCTTTTTAGCAAACTATTAGCTATTAGATATTATATCATGGAAGACCCATGGATGGGTACATTGAAGGGATAATAGTCCAATTGAAATAGCAAAGTTTGCCATATGTGGTCTATGTTTCTTTGTTCATGTGGTAGAATATATTATTGTAGTTGCAAAAATAATTAATTACATTATCGTCCATCAATGAATGCAATCAAAATTGGATGACATTGTTCACTTTTCATCTACATATATTTTCAATGAAAATCATATTAGTCATAAGTTGTAGTCACATCTATAACTAGAATTTGGTTCAACCCTTCTTATAGTTGCACATGTGACTACAACAAGTTACAAATACATGCATGGACACGTAGGAACAACACATTGTTAGTTATAAATCAACTAGTTTGTTCATTAATTGCATAGTAGTCACAAAAATATGGTTACAATGGATAATATTTCTTCTAGTATTAATATTTTGATTATTCAATATTTATTATTTTAGTTTTATTATAATGTTATTAGTTATATTAATATATTTATTGTTAGTAGGTTACACTAATTAACCTAGGCTAGGCTATGTAATAATAAAAAAATATAATTAATTACCTAATAATGATTAAATTTCATATTAATAACAAATATTATAAATTATTACTATTATTATCTAATTATAATGCTATTAGTTATATTAATATACTTATTGTTAGTAGGTTACACTAACTAACCTAGGTTATGTAATAATAATAAAATATTAATTATGGTATTATATTTATCATTAATAGGCTACATTAATTGGCCTATAAATATCCTAGCTTATGTTAAATATTGACCTAAGTTAAATACTAATTTAAGTTATGTAATAATATTATAGCATTATTGATTACCAATTATTATTATTATCATGATACTATATTATTATTGACTATTAACGTTTATTACTTATAATATAATTAAAATATATAATAGGTAAACTAAGTTAGTATGGCATAAGTACCATGTAATAGTTACATGTAGGTTGCAACGACATTGGTTGCACTGGCAATTAATTTTTTTATCCCATATTTTTTGCCCTCCATTCCAAGTGTGCACACTATATAAGTAGGTGCATTAGTCTTGTTCACAAATTCAATTTGGGATGAACCAATGAAAGAAGCTCAACCCTAAATGCTAAACCCAAACACAAAATCAGATTTTTTTAACGTACTTAACTAACCTAATCCTACATAAGCAAATGCATAAATACCCATTAATTATTGATCTTAAATTGCATCTTGATTAATAATAATGAATAATGAAATAAGCTTCAAACTACCACATGTCATCATATCTCCTTGATGCAAAATCTTGTCCACCCAACTTTCAATGGTCCAAATTTAATTCATTTACCAATAAATTTTAAAAGATTAAATTAGGGTTTGGGTGGCACGCGTCACCATTATATTGATGCACATGTCAAAATTTTATTCACACTATATTGGACTAAATAAATAGCTTAAATTTATTAATTAACATTGAATATTGAAATAGTGTTGAAAATGACACATGTCATTAAATAGTTCACTTTTTAAAATGGACATGTATCATAAAATGAAAGGTCACCATTTTGGTTGCACATGCAACTCCTTGTGTAGAATATGAATGGATGAAATGTATAATGACAATGCATATACATGTCAAATACAAATTGTCATGTGCAACTACATGTCTGTTGCAACTTGTTTTACACAACTAGGGCAAAATCTAGTTGTATGTGTTGCATGCAACTAATTTTTAGTTGCATACTCCAATTGTAAAAACCAAATTTTCTTCTAGTGTCAACTTTTTGTGTCTAACACCATTCTGGCAACTTGCACAATGAAATTGCATTTTTTTCCAATATTACTAATTTGCACAATCAATACAACAAGCTTCTATTTTACAATGGTAAAAGCCAAATTTTCACCAATTTTCACACCAAACACATTGGAATCAATGATTGAATATACATTAATTTCAAGCATATTGGATAGAATATGTGAGATGACAACAAAACCTTGGGAATGTCTAAAAGATGACATTCGAATACTCCCCCTTTAACATTTGTTGGAAATTAGAACATGGGGAACAAAATGGAAAAGAACAATTGACAAAAGAGATGAATTGGTGGCTTGGCAATGGGCGAATGTAAAGATAGACAAAGAAAGTCTTGCATTACTGAAATAAATTGTAAACATTCCAAAGGAGGATATGGAAGAATACCACTTGGTGATGTTTACACATGCCATGGATTTTTTTAAAGAATGTTAGAGTTTGAAAAAAATAATTCCAAAACATTTTTTCACAAGTTTACTCAACAATTTGTCGATAAAAGATTTAGTAACCTTCAAAAACCTACTATTAACAGAATTCTTGAAACCCCAAAGATGAATCTATGCAACTCCAAGTAGGTGAACTTGGTTGCAATAAGATTTAAGGAACAAAGTTTTAAAACAATCATTATATCGTTAGATGATAGGGCCAAGCCTAAAACCACGAGACATGCATGATAGTAAAAAAAAATGATGGATCAACAACTGAAGGAGAAAGAATAATACCATTGTTTGCAATAAACTGTGGAACATTCCAAGTATTAAAATGAATATTGGTTGAAATTAAACATTGAAAAAATCGAATGTTAATGTTGAGACAAATAGTCATAAAAAATATGAGAAACATCCATTAAAAACACTCACGAACACCACCAAATGTGAATATGTTCCTAATGGTAGAAAAAAGAGATTTCAAGACTACATATGTAGAAACACAAGTAGTCATTGAATGATGTGCATATTCTAACCACTGGCAAGATTATAAGATATATGGGATGGTGATGAAAATGTTTATTACAGAGTCTATGAATAACTAGCTATGAAAACAATGTACATGTATGGAGGATGTTCACATGGAAATTGACCAAGCCATCAACTCAGCCACATGGATTTCATAGGGTGAAAAATGCACTAAATTAAATACCTCCAATATGTGTAATATTTAGTTCCAAGATTTATAATACATGTCAATTGAGATATATACCTATTTAAATTGTTCACACAATTATTTAATTACTCTCACTACATATTTAAAGATCTCTTGTACATCCAAATATCAATTGAAGCTTGGAAAATGTTTTGAGTGTTTCACATTTGATATGAGGGTCTATGTAGGAGTGCAATGAAATAAAGGAATAATAATTGCCAAAAGGCATGAATTGGACACATGGCATGTAAACAAGAATGCAAACAAAAAATGGCATGAAGCCACATCAAGCCCAAGGGCTAGTGAAGTGATCACAATTACATCTTCCACATGCATGACATGAGTAGGAAACATAGTTGTTCTGCCAATTATAACGTTTCAATGTAGTTAATCCCATGCAAATGGTCCAAAAAACGTTAGACAATTTTGAAAAGGCCATTGAATGCAGTAATTTAAGAGCGACCTAAGTTATAAAATTTGGATTTGGGGAGATGTTTACAACTTTGTAACATTGCGCGAATAGAGTTTAGTATCTTTCAGTGAACTTCCAAGTAGCAATCAAATAAATCGAATTCTAAATTCAATTATTCATTTGCACAATGTCACAATATCCATATGCCAAGCACTCTTGTTGAACAACGAGAGATTTGGAATATTACCCATTAGTGGAGAGAAAAAAACTGAAGAGTATAGATGTAGATTTCCAAGCAAAGGTTGGGTATTTGGCATCTTCTAACCACTTGTAGGATTACAAGATATATGGGACAATGATAAAAATGTTTTGCCCAAAGTTTCTGAATAGCTTGCAACAACCCTTGGAGATAATCCATGGCTAACACATTCAATAAATCAAAATTATAAAACACATGTTCACAAGTAGTGTGATTACTTAATTGGATTTCAAGTTGGGAGGAGAATAAAAGAATCAATCTTACTACCAAAATGGCAAAAGGACACTTTTGATGCTAAAGACGATGCATACAAAACACTAGTATTCACTTACAACAAAAAGTTGGATCTTCTAATATTGACCAGTTGTATTACTAAAAGGGATGCGGAAAAGGAAGGCTCCCCACCATAACTAGAAGATGTTGTGACGGACTTAAAAGAAGAAATGACAAATTTGGAGGACACCACTTCGATGATTACACCACAATCTCTAATAGGTTCCAACAAACTGAACAACCCACCAATGGCACCCGGTTTAGCTCAATATGTCCAGAACAGAGTTTGGCAATGCCTTTAAAATTAGTACAACTACAAAGGATGGTGGGAGAAAACTTTTGAGGAACTACACATTAACAATTTTTTATAAACAAGGTTTTTCGAAGCTATGATGCACAGAAAGATAAATGCTTTCTGAACCAATATGTGTTTTTTAATTTTTTAAAAAAATGTTTATTATCTTTGAATAGAACATATGGGTAGAAAACTGCTGTAAAAAATGCATAGGTTAATTAAAGTAAACAATACTATTGGTTTATAAACAGGCATCACATTTTGAAATATTTGACAAAAGTGGTATCTTGAATTTTTTATTTCATTTCCTCTATAATAAAAAAGGATTTAAAATACTTGAATGTCATGTACAAGGAACGATAAAGCATTGCATGAGCAATAATTTTATTTTTTTTAAAACCTAGGAGGATGAACTAGCTTGAAAAATGACAACAAATATAAGCAAATTATATAATGATAAACATGCATCCAAATATCAAAAAAAAGTTAAAAGAATTTTGAAAAAACCCTAAAAAATTCCTACATTGAATCTAAAACACTTAACCTAAAGTTACCCTTTGTATCAATTATCATAAAAGATAGTCAAATTGAATGGGACAACCACTTTAAACAAGATAAAATCCATTGGAGAAGAGCCGATTATGGGAAGAAATCAAATATTCTTCAGTCGAATTTAAAACTCATTTCATTAATTATTTTGCACCAACCTAGATCGTTGAAAAGTTGGAAAAACATCGTTAGAGAGTCAAGAAACATTCCACAAGCTTAATCAGGAGAAATGTGGAAACTGTTGGTAGAAACATTGTAGTCCTATTATAAGAGCCTTGAAAGAATAGATCTGAAGAATTAAAATGAGAAGGATGAAACAACAAAACCCAAAAAACATTGTCAAGATGTGTATCAAATAGTGAAATATTGCATAAAAATAGATAAAATTATTCTTATCAACAAAAATGAAGTTGAATGTCTAAGTGAAATCATCAATTTATCGGAGACTCTACATTTAAAATTTAAAATATAAGAAAAGGTTGCCACTACATATAAATAACATCATTGAAAATCATTCTCTTAATTTTTTTGAATAGAAGATCTATATTTCAATATTAATTCTATAATAATTAACATCCATGTTTGAATATCTGTGCAAAAATTTAAAATGTGGTCATGGAACATATTAGAGAATTCAAGAGAACTCCTCATGCTAACAGAAAAAAAATTGTTCGTTCAAGCACCACATGAAGAGGAATTAGAGGAATACTTCATTTTGCTTTAGAGCTTAGATTGTAATGAAGATGGTAGATTAAAAAGTAATAGGGAGGATCATTATTCACATCAGAAGATGTTGCAAAATGGGAAATCAAATGTCATAGAAGACTTAGAGGAATAATTTAATGAAAGCATTTATTTAATCCTAGCAGAGAGTGCACAAGAGAAATTGATACAACATGGGACAAAAAACAAATTGATGAACTCCTTGAAGTTGACAAGGGATCACATATTCTGCTTGATAGCATTCTCCTTGAGGATCATTTCAATCATTTTTTGAGTATGTTTGCATTTTTTAATACATAGTAACATACATTTTTTTGCCACAAAAATATTTTGGAATTGCACAATATAAGTTGGAAAAAGGAATTTTCTTTGCAATTGAATTCTTTGTGTTATAATCTACCATATTATGCAAAATTTTTGGAAAAGTTACCATGGTTGAAGTTCAAACATGGACACCCCTAGAAACCAATACAATGTGACACCATTTTTGGCCCCCCCCTGTAGTGTGCTTTCACCTTGTTGTAAAATAATTTTTACTAGACCACGTGGTAGGAAAAAGGTGGAGGAAAAAATTAATAATGTAATGAAATGAGGTTGATGAAAATTTTAGGTTTGTTAATTTTTTTCAAAAAATTTCAAACTTCTCGATGGTTTTTCCGATCACACCAAGGCGAGCACATGACTTATGTCATGTGCAACAATCGTCTTCTTTGATTAGTCATGAAACCTTTTTGTAAACCTTAAACACTACTCAATGTTATAGACAAACTTGAACTTTGAGAAAAACTTGATATTGTAGTTTTCCTTCAATCACATGCAACAATTTATTGGCCATGGAGTTCATCGACCAAAAAGTTTGAAAGATCAAAGTTGGTTTTGACAAATTAAGGTAATTAAAGCTTTAAGAGATCCCTCATTGTTAGGGATTTTTTTAGCGACTATTGTTTCTAAGGAGCTTCAACTCTTGTTATAAAATTGTAAAGTTTTGTAAAACTGCAACTTGTTGTTTTGTGTTCATGAATGCCTTCGACATTGTTGAGCATCAACCATACCAAGTCATATGTTTTTGAGTTTAAGGTTACAAATGGGTTTGTTCATTGTGCAAGCTTAGAGCTGATGAAGTTGCAATGGAAGGTTCTTATTAAAGGAGTAGTTACTTGAGGTAATTATTAGTTAGTATATTTCTAATTACCTAGTTATTGTTTTAAGAATTATTAGCTAGATTACATAGTTTTTATTACCATTTGAATTTGAATAGAACATAGGACTATTTTTGTGGAAGAATATACCTTAAAAGAAGAGGAAGAGATGAGGACCATTGTATCATTGTAGAACAAGGAGCTTTAATAGAATATGAAAAGAATATATTTTGATTTCTAGAAAAACTTTGTTTCCATAGTCAAACTATGTTGTTTTGGTGTTTTCATCATATTTTCATTACTTGATTTTAATTCTAAAACTAGTTATAAGTAGATCTTAATGAGAAAAATTTGTTAGTATTAATTTTATTGCATTCAATCCATATTTTAGAATAGAATATAGGATTAAAGATTTTGTATTTACCATTTGGCAACCATCTCGAGGCTTAAATTCAAAGTGAATTTCAAATTGTTGTTTATATTTTGTTGTTGAAATTTTTGTTTCTATAGATAGATAATGAACTTCAGTTTTGTTTTCTACATTTTTTTAATCTTGATCGTAATTTTTTTGTTCAGGAAGCAAATTTAAACAAAGTAACTAACTGTGAAAATTTTGTTCTAATGTTAAAGTTTGTTTAAATTTGAATTAAGATGTGGAGAAATGGAAAATATAATTGTAATTAAAAGTCTAAGGAGACAATTAGAGCAAGTTGTATTACATGAACAAGTGGAAAATGGTGTTGCCATTAACAACAATTTGAGTGTAGATCTAGTAGATCAACGATTTGAAACACCTAAAAGAGTTTCTTAGATAGAACAAAGACATCCGTGGACAGAAGAAAGACCTGCAAGCCATAGAACGCTTCAAGTAACATCGATTATTCTTCGTGAAGTGCGAATTGGTGAAGCACAGAAGCACAACAACAATCAGCTACAAAATTACAAGAGGGAAGAACATCAAATTGAAAATGCAAACTCACAAGTTGAGTTTAGACAAAGGAGTCGGGAATTTAAACTTTGATAGATAATTATGCTAAAATCAATAGATCTAATGCAACAACATACCTTTGATGCTCTAATTCAAGAAGAAGAACAAAGATTCAACAAGTCAAAAAAGGAGGAAGTAATACCAATTAGGTACAATTTACTTCACCTCCTTATTATCGAGATGGTCAAAAGAATGAAAAGTTTGAACAAAGAGCTCAAAATTTTGAACCATCAATTCATTATATCGTTGAACAAGAAGTTGCAACTCAAGGTATTAGAATGTCTAGAGGAGTTGAGCTAGTACTTGTAACTAGATAAGAAATTGTAGTTTTATTAAGAGCAGAACTAACATTGGTAGAATGTGTTCTTGTGGTTGTAAGAGTGAAATATAGTGAACCCATATTTAATCAACAAAATGGAAGCATAATTAGAGGAGTTCCAAGGGATTGGAGTAGAAGGATTCATAGTGTGAATAAAGTTCCAAGGCCAAATTTTCCACGTTGCACAAATTACCATCAGATTGGACATAAGATCAATGAATGTCCATTTATTGAAAATAATGTGAGGTAAAGATTTGCTAAACATTTCTAAAATCTAAATCTGAAACCTTCAAGAGTAGGGAATCATGGATATATTGAGCCAAAAGGTTTGTAACATGAGAAGGTAAAAATTCCAGATAGCTTTAGAAAATAGATTTGGAGACAACAAAATGGAAATGAGAGTTCAAATTGTGGCAAATGTAATACCTATTTCTGTAGCTCATGTACCAAGTTTGTTGCGTTGAAATCATATTGGAGTCACCTATGCAAGAACTTCAAATTTCAAAATGGAACCAATAAGTTTTATGCCATTATACTCTATGGTAATGCCCTAGTCTATAAGTACAGTTACTGAACCACAAATAAGGGCATAGACTTGATGAAAAAAAGGAAACATGCATTCCATGCGATGTATAATCATGGAAGGTAAGTGAAATGCCTTCATTGACTAAAGATGAAAATGCATAGTTATTCTAATTTCAAAATCATTTTATATCAAGGCATTCAAAATTTACCCACCTTCATCCATCTTTGATAGTTAATCACAACATGCCACATTAACATAATAAAAAACTGATTGTTTTCCAAGCACTACCTTCAAGGGGTGAATCTAGCTCTTATTAGTGTGTTTTTACAATCCATAGGAAGTTTTTAATGCCATGATTTCTGTGAGTCATGGATTATAATACCAAAAATTATTAAGCTTTAGTTCCATAGTTTTCTTTAGTATTAATGATTTGAATCCTGATAAACCTCCAAGTAATAATTATTAAGAGTTGAATTAGTCTTTGGATATTTCAACGTAAAAGACTCTTCTATTTAAATTGATGCAAGGCTTAGTTAATTTTAGGACCTAGTAAACCTTTTGAAGTGTATTATCCGTTTATGTTGTAGAGAAGGGAAAGGGGATGTAGACTTAGATGTGATTTATTGATATATTGGGAATATAAGCCCATAGTTAACAATAACATTTCGCCATGACAATATTAAGTTAGTCTGTAAAATAATCTTCAGGCACAAATGATGTACTTGAAAGATTTTTAGGATGCAGTCCTAATACATCTTTATTTAGTCTTCACTTCTATCAGACTCTTAAATAGAATCAAAATCAAACTTAAGTATTAACATTTCCCCTTGAGTGGCCTCTGGTGAATTACTACTTAGTAACAACTTTAAAGGGATAGATCACAATTACAAAAACTCCAAAATGCAACGAATGGTGCGAACTAGGTATTCGGCTCGATGTTCCATGGAAAGGGGGTTGATTGGGCTTCGCAGCCAACGATAATGGCCATCACCGGGAACCCAAGTTCAACAATGAAGACGAACATTGTCGTCTTCACATTAACACTTTTCAAACCTTTTTGGTGCAGCTCCACAAACAAGACCAAATTCTAAATAAATTGTTAAGGCATGTGGGTTAGGAGACAATGGATTCGAGTGCGCACCATTTTTTTGGATGGTTCTTCTTCGCACGACCATTGAGAGACATTCATGTCAAGCGGTGTTCCTTCAAGCTCTTCTTTTTCTACTGGTAAAACTAGAAGATTCGAAGGTGTAACGACATCATCCGCCATGGCTAAATTCTCACCTGCATCAACAAAAACCAAGAGAGTAGCAGAAATAATGTGGTATTTGCGTTCAGAAGGGGTCGAGGCTTTTTTATTTAACAAATTAGGGTAGGCGTAAAGTGTGGGAGTGACGACAGAACCTCATGAAAACTCGAACATCCTAGATCTAATGGATTCACTGAACCCTAATTTTGATGGTGGATCTAGAAGTATGTGGGGGTTTTGCGATGCAAATTTTAATTCCAATTTACTATGTACTAAATAGTCAATTAGTGCATGGAAAAAAAAATAAGTAGAGGATATCAAAAGAGTAAATGGTACACGGGGATGTTACTTCAACCATTGAATTGATTTAGTCAAGTAAAGATTCAAGGATGTTTACTTGTTACTACCGATAAATTGTCCTAGTAGTTAGTTACTTGAAATAATTAGGATGAAGAAGTAGGATGTGAGGGTCAATGAACGGAAAGAATAAGGATCAAGTTCAAGAACTTCATCAAGATATCCAAGATAAGGGGAAGGATGAGTCCTCAATCCCATTAATCATGAGGATTGTCATCCTATTTGATTAGAGGATGGAATATTTTTTGTGTCTCATTGGGCCCAAGAATTTTCATCCTAAAATCAATTGGAGGGCAAATCATTTTCAATTCTCATTAGCTCTTGAAGGATGAGGAGGCCATTGATTGGAGGGGAGGATTTCAAAACTTCCATTGGACAAAGGGAACAAACTCAAGGAAAGGATATGGAGGCTTACCAAGGGAGAGAGGAGTATCTTGGGTTGGGGGAAGGAGAAAGGAGGAGAATGAATGTGTGAAGAAAAGATTAATTTTTATGTGTGTTCATGAAAAAAATGTGTGCAAGAAATAAGCATGGAAGGATTTCTATGACAAAGTCTTTGGAGTTTTATTTCAAATAATTGTTCCTCCCAAATTCACCGTTGGATTTGTGTCAAATTTAAAATAGTTCTTGTTTAAGAGGTCTAAAAGATTCTCTCCAAATTTCAGCATCATTGGTTTGGCTGTAAGGGAGCTACATTTGCCGGGAGTAAAGGGTGTTTATAGTGGAGTTCATGGAAGGATTTCCATGACAAAGCCTCTGGAGTTTTATGACAAATATTTGTTCCTCCCAAATCCACCATTGGATTTGTGTCAAACTTAAAACAATTCTCGTTTAAGAGGTGTAAAAGGTTCTTTCCAATTTTCAACATCATCGGGTTTACTGTAAGGGAACTACACTTGCTGGAAGTAGAGGGGGTTGAAATTGTCTATTTTTTCCTTAATCCAAGCAAAGTGATTTTTAGTCCCAAGGCTTAACTCTTGATCAAAAAAATAAAAACTTATATGATTTTATAACATGGCTCTTTTTAGATTAAGAGGTTGTATATAGATGTTATGACGAATGGAACAAAAGGGGTTCAACCATCAAGCGTGACATTGAATGAACATAAACATAATGCCCCCTCACATTCCATCATGGTGAGTTACGATTCTCCCACAATGTCTTTATATCTTCCAAGTGGACATAATGCATTAGATTCTTAATGAATTTCATTGCATTACATTGAACCACCTTATTTGTTAAACTACAACTACATAGTAGTTCCACTTCTAAACGGGTTTTGTGAGTGCATATCTTCATGTTGAAGGTGTGCAAGAATGCCTCACAATTTGTAAATGGATAATCATGATTTTTGAGCTTGGTGATTCTAATATTAAAACTTTGTTTAAGTACATGATGAACAATTTCAGAGCATTTAAACATAAGAGTTGGATTTTTGACATTCATTAGATTTTATAAGTGCATAATCATGTTTTTGTAATTTGGTCCAAAGTTTGGAGTGGGATTATAAAGAGCATGAAAACACAAGCTCAAAAACTTATTTAAAAGACTAACAATACTAACAAATTTTATTTTTGTTATGATGTTATGCTAATCCATTTAGTTTAGCATGGTGCTAAAATTGGAATATTAATTCAACAAGCAAATACATTCTATCATCCAGGATTGGGAAGGATTAAGGTTTGAAAAATGGGAACACATTAAACCAAAATTTGGTCTTGACAAGGAGGGGAAATGTTTCTAGGAGCACATATTGGCTAACTACATTTGTCATGTGAGTAGATACATGAATTAGAAAATGAATTGAAATTTTCCCTACAATAAAAAAATATGACCTAATGCTAGTTTTTTGTGCAACTACAAAATTTCATTGTGTATACAAGTCAGCCTAACAACTCTTGATATTAATCCTTGGAGATGTCCTTGTGTTTTCAATTACTGCCAACTTAACCACTTTTAAGAAAGATCTTTTAATAGCAAGGTGCAAACAAGTTTTTGCAAGAGGATCAAAGTTGTCATATTGAAGAAAGGTCCAACAAAACACAATTTCCATTTGTACTATGGGCTTCTTACAAGTTTACACTTTGACCCAAACTCATGGTATTGGAATGATGGTACCCCATTCATCATTATACCTCTAGGAAAGAGTGTGAGTTATTAAGCAAAAGGAGAGGATTGTCAAAGCCTATTATGAGTTGTGTTCCTAAAATGAATTGGAAAGATGTATGGCATAGGTAGCATGCAAAAAAGGACACATGCTTTATTTGTTATATTCAACACATAGAGATGGTGGTTGCTGATTCATGGAAAGGCAAGTTCAACAAGGGCATTAATCTTACTTGTAAGCAATGCAATGAGACCATCATTGAATCCACTAAACACAAGTTCTTTAAATGTCCTAGAGCACACTTAGATGGGGTGGGCAACATCTATTGTGAACCATTTGGCATATCCATTTACTACTTCACCTCACATGTGTGCTTTCAACATCCAACAATGCCTCCTTAAAAAAAAATTGTTAAGGAAGTTTCAAAAGTTTTCCCTCAATTGGGCATTTGTTCAAGCATGTGGTGGTTTGGAACACATGGATAGAGCGGAATGAAGCTATCTTTCATGAAGCTATTTTTCAAATCTTTAGCCTTTGCTATAGAGAGGAAGATTGCCTTGGCAAGATATGCTTGTTCTAGACCTCCTATTACTATTAGATCTCACAATTTGCATGCAGGCAACATTAGAGAGGTTGTGGGTGAGATAGCTTCCTACCACAACCACAAGAGGGACTAGGTCTCTCCCTTCTTTGGTTCTTGCGGGCGGCACATGTTTTGGCCCTGCTTTGGCCTTCCCTTTTGTCTTCCATGTGATGGTTCCAGCCATCGGCTTTTATTGGATTTTTTTGCCTATTTTTCAAAGCTCCCCTAACTCTAATCATAGATTAGGTTGTTGAATCCTGGAAGGGGTACACCATGGAAAGCTTGCCTGGAAGAATTGTATGTTGCAGGATATTGAAAACCTACCACCTGCTGCAGGCTGAGTACCTTGCTAAATTCTAGACTTTGCTGCCCCCATTTCTCTCTATGCTCCAGGAGGGATGGCCATGGTGGTTAGGTGGAGTTATCAACTCTCTAAGTTAGTTACAATCTTTAGGTCAAATAAACAACTATAATTACCATAGCCTAGGGTCAGTTTCCACATTGACAAAATGAATAATTAATTTTTTTCCAAAATGAATTCGTTTTTTAAGTTTGAAAATTTTCCCCATAATTTACTATAATATTGTGATATGAATAGTGAAATTATTCAGAATGCAGCCTATGATAATTATGATGATTTTCAACATGACAACTTCTTTTACAAAATCTCATTTCACTATTTTGAGGAGTATTTTTAATGACAAAACTGACCTTAGGGTAAGGTAGTTGGTGTTAATTTTGTTGGTGCCTTGGATTGGCAGGTGGCTTCCTTCCCTGGATTCTGTGGTGTGGTGTTTTGTTGGCCTTGCCTACCAGGGCAAGGATATTGTGTTTAGGTTCATTATAGACTATTCGAGCTTAATGGATTTGGGCCCCTAGGTAGTAGATCTATTTTTATATGAGGATTTTTGAAAGATGATATTTTGGCTTGTGTTGAAATTTGAGATTAGTTATACAGTTATGATATCTTGAAAGATTTTGGTTTCTTTTAGAGGATTTTTTTGAAGATTATATTTTTGCATGGTGAAATATTTGAATTTTCATAATTCTTCTTTTGCCTTAAGATACTGTTTAATGTAAATGGCAAGGCCACAGTGTGCCACACACCTTGTTTCTTAATGCTATGGCTTTGTGCCAGTTCTTTGTTAAAAAGAAAACATGGAATTGATCCAAGTAAAGCTTTGAATTATTTTTAATATTATAGAGCTTCAGGTTCAGTTTTAGACCCAATTCTTCACATTTCAAGACGCCCTTCTGAGTTTTAAAAAAAAATCTTTCGCAAGTCCAATTCCAAACCAGATCCAATTCTACCTACCAATGCATGGCACAAAATTATATATATATAAGTTACTAGCACTGTACCACCAATAAAATGTGATCACCTATATCAATTGCATGCCTAAACCCAAATTTTCCAAATATATATATATCTAAAATTACATACTTGAGACATGTTCCAAATGGAAGAATTACATGCTTAATTCCATCCCCACCCATCCCCCAGTTTATTATTCAAAAAAATTCAAAAAAATGTCCCTGCTATTATTCAAAACCCTCATTTGTTTTCTCAAACTAGCCTAACATGTCTAACCCAAGTCAGAATTATTTTTTTTAAATGGATAAGTAAAAAAACAAATTCAAAAATTTCAAAACCGAAGCCTGGCAGAACCTGGATACACCCAGTTTTGGGCCCAATTCCAGTTCCTGCTGGAGGCCGGGTCCTGGTTCTGGTTTTTGGCCAGGTCCTGTTTCCGGTTCTAACTTTGTGTTTTTTCAAAATTTAGAACCAGTGGTCTGGGTATCTGGTAACCGGACCAAAAACCAGAACCGACCAACACTGGTTCCAAGTTCCAACCTGTAAAGAAAAGGAATTTTTTTGGGGGGATCCAATTCTATCTGAAGTTGCCTCTTATACCTATTCTTCAGAAATCTACACACCCCACCTCCCCCAAAAAAAGCAAACCAAATTTGGTCCCCTCAAAACTGGTGGGGATCTCATTTACATGCAAAAGTTAAGGAGCGATAGCAGTTTGGATAATAATAAAATATCGTTGGAAGCCAAAGCCAAAACTAAGCTTAATTAATTCAAAACTTAGAACCCCCCCTCCCCCCGGCCCCGAAAAAAAAAGGCCTACATTAAAGGCCCCACTTTCGCGCTTTTCTTTTCTTCAACTGCGAGCGAAAACAAAAAACAAATCGTCCGCGTCGTCGGCGCCTGCACGCACGCACTCACTCACCCGAGTTCCGACGGACGAGCGCCAAGTCCAATTGCACGATGCCCGCTCGCTCGCTCGCAGCATCCATCGCGCGTCGCGCCGCACTGACATCGATCGTTTCTCGTATCCATCATACAAGACTAAAAATGGGGAAATTCATCAATTCACGTTTTGGGCATTGCGGCTTTTCCGCGATGGATTGTTTTTTCTCTTCTTCCCGAGAGCGCGCTCTCTCTCTCTCTCATCCCTAATTTCCAGCCTCCGTGATTTGAGACTTTATGTCTGAAAAACACGGAGCAGAAGACGACGACGACGACAAGTTAGGAGGAAAGTCTTGTGGACCTGCTGCAATTGATGTTCGAGATTCTGGGAATTGGATTTTTCTTGAGTCGAAGTTGCGATATGTCTTGGGGACGCAGCTGAATTGGTGCATGAGTGCATCATCCGTAGTCTGGATCAGGCGCTGGAGATGGGTTTGCTAATTTGCGTGCACATCAACTGCGACAATTTCATCATGTTACGCAATTGCCCAGCTGATCTTCTACTAGACTTCCTGCAACTGCAGACCCACATTGTGGAAAGAAAGAAAACAGTGCTGTGAGATCATGCAGGGAACTTCGGTGATTTGTGATTTCTGGGCTTTAGGAGGGGAGGGAAGTTGGGAAACTTAACAAGGCTCATGGCGGTCGACATTGCTGCAGTCGCGGCGTGCGAGGATTTGTCACTACAGAGGTTAAGGCCGGATCAGCAGCTGATGGAAGTTCTGTTGCGCATAGACTCGGAGCAGCTTGAAGTGGATTTGCAGGAGTCGGACGTAATGCTGCTGCTGCGGGATGATTGATGACTGCGGCATCAACAGGTCCTGAGCTACAGTTGGTGCGGAAGAAGAACAAATTGTGGAAATAAAAAACAGTTGTGTACATTCTCTCATGGATACCTAGGAGATGCTGAAACTTGCCGACTGGCGACATTCCCTTAGACTGTCGTGGAGGAGATCATCAGCTCCGAAGCTGCAGCGCCCTTGGAAAAAGAAGCAAGCGGCTGTCATCCTCCGGAAGAATTTTGGGTACATCTTTTGCAGTAAGACTTTTTTTTCCAAACCCACCAGCAGCTTTTTGTCTCTAGCCATGGGTCTGCCTGAATTCGTATGCAAACGTTCGAGCAGCAAAGCGCTGAACACGAGGACTTTCTTTCTGTGATCAATCTTCTCGCTCAGTACTCAGTGTTTTCGTTCTCTGTACATTCTGATCTGTGGCAGGAGGAGACAAGATTGCAAGGTCCGGGCGCGAAGGAATTGAGCCCGGGTCGATGCAGAAGAGATCTGATCAGGAGCGAACTGCGAGCTCCCACTCGCAGGACAAGGCGACGTTGAGCTTTTCTGATAGCTCCGACATGCAGGTGGGAATTCCGGGCGTCATCCCTTTCACATGGGAGGAGCAACCAGGGCGACCTAAGCAGGCACTACGACCCTCCTCTGCACTAGTCCAGCAAAGCATCCACGATCCCTTCCGGGGCTCAATCTGTCGCGGATCCATGCAGCGAGGCTCCATACTGCGAGCTGCTCCTCCTCCTGAGATAACTGCAGTTGTAGGTTTTGAAGAAACTTCCAGCAGCAGCAGCAGCGATGAGGATTCAGCTGGTCTAGAGGCAAGAGTCATGAGACTGAATCTGAAAGCAAGCTTGATGGGAGTGCACATCCTGGACGACGAGACGGAGATGTTCTTCAGCCGACAGCTCTCGAACGCTTCTTCTACCAACACTGTGAGCTCAGGCTACGGAGCTTCTTCGTTCCGACACACCATCGGCGGCGCTGTGCCATTCAAGTGGGAGGTGGAACCCGGGAAGCCATTGCAGCTGCAGCTGGATCCGTCATCGTCCTCGAATCCACACGAAACCAGGAATCTCGCGGGCCCTCTCCAGCTTCCGCCGCCGCCTGGAAGCAGAGCCAGTACCAGCGGATCTCTCTACTCTCAGGGCCATCAGTTGATCCGCATCTCCGCCGCCGGCGGATCTGCAGCTCTGCAGGGACCTGATCATCATCAATCCTCATCGCAGAAAACCCATCATCATCAATCTCATCACTTGGGGTTGAAGATCTTGCAAAAGCCTGCACGAGAAAGCTCGTCGGAGACTTTGGACAGACACTTCGGGCACTACGATTGCGATCTTACGTACGAGGCGGACCCCGCGGCTGCCAGCACGGCGACCTCGCCCACGAGTACTCTAGACCACGCCGAGACGAGCATCTCCTCGGACCCCGATTTCTTTCCGGACGGAAGAGAACTTCTTTGTGCTGCTGCTGCCACGACCCATCTCCGGCAATTCAAAAAACTTGTCGGGGTGGGGTCAGGCTCGTCGCAGCTCGCGCAGTGTTTGCTCGGCCTGACGGAGATGGCTGACGACACCACCGACGAAGACGACATCATCCTCGACGGCAATGCAACAGGAGACTGGCAAACTGCCGCTGAAACCGAGCTCAGAACTCATGATCAGCAGACAGATGATGCACAAGAGAGGAAGCAGCTTGGGGCCGGGAGTTTCGAGCGCCAGGAACCCCGCGAGTTTGTTGGATTGCCGGACGAGGTCTGTAGTCTAGAATGGTCGATTGTGCCATACCGGAGGAGAAGGAGGAGGATAAGGAACAACTGCGACGACGGCGGACCGGGGAAACTGGAGGAGATCAGTGCCGGGAGTAGCTCGCCGACGACAACAACACAGCAAGAGAGATGGTCGTCAAACAGCAGCTCATGGAACCTCTCGCTAGTTGCACAAACGCCCAAGATGCTGAATGCCACGAACGTGCCACTAAGTGCGGCGGCATTGGGGAAGACGTCAGTGTCGTGTGCAACGAATCCGCAGTCGGCACCGGAGCAGCAGGTGGGGATGATGCTCATGGGTGCCAGGCTTGAAACTGGTACTTCGGTTGTGAGGGAAGTTCGTCGCCTGCATTCGGCAAGGTCGAGTAGTAGCTGTAGCAGTAACACTAACTGTGAGGAGGATCCGCAGCAGCATGGCCGAATGATCATCAACAAATGGGAGAGGTACTCGGACTCCGCGATGTCGAGCTCGGCACCGCCAAGTACTGCAGCTGACCAGCAACAGCTTGGATTCGAGGCATATGACAGACCAGAAGAGGTGCTGAATTCTTTCTTTCTTGCTTGCTGGGTTTGGACTTGATGATCTCTCTCTCTCTCTCTTTTGGGCCCTGACGGAGTTCAAGAAGAAGAAGATCATTCCAGTTGTCTTTTGGAAATTGGTTTTTTCTAGCAGGTGGTGCACACAGTTGATGAGGAGGACTTCCCTTTCTCCCCCATCGCCTCATCCTTCGTGTTCGAGGAAAACAACAACAGTGTGGAATTCTCCTCACGAGGAGGAGGAGGCGAAGGAGGAGGAGCATTGTCAGCAGGGATGATCCCGAAAGCAGTGGGTCCAGTAGTGCAAGAGTTTACAACAACAAACACCATCGTGCCGCAATTCGAGAACCAGCTCCCGCGGGAGTTCTACGAAGAAGACTCCGGGGTGTTGACAAGCGACAACAGTGTAACTAGCAACGAGCTGACATACTCGCTGGAGACGGGAGCTTTGGAACCCCAGCAGCAGCAACAATGGGTACCAACCAAAAGCTTCCACTACATCAGGGGCAATGGCATCGACATGGTTCACGAATTGAGCTTTTCCAGTTCTGCAGCTTTCAGTCATGGCTACTTGGAGCTCCTCAACACATCCGGAAGATTCAGCATCGACCTACAAAGGAGTCCCAGACTAGAGCGCCACAAAAGTAGTAGTAGCAGATTACAACAACAATACAATCACAAATCTTCAACTCCTGAAGTTCTCATTCGAATCATGAAAGATGCAACAAACCTCAACAACCCAAAGAAGAAGACAACCAAGAAGCAGCAGCCCCCTCCATCCAAAACCTCTTGTTCTCAATGCAAATGCCTGGTACCAAAGCTCTTCTTCATTTTCCACTTGTGCTTTTTCTGACTAAATTCATGGTAACACTCTTTTAATGGTCTTTCCAAATTCTGAATTGGGTATTTGGGAATTTTTTTGCTTGCAGCCAGTTCCAAGAAAAGGATTCCTTGGAAGATGTTTGAGCTCAAATCATCAAAGACCAAGACTTGCAGTCGCAAACAGCTTTGATGACACGCTGATGAGAACAGTAAATGAACATGCACCCACAGGACCCTTCCAATTCTTCTAAAACCCTAAACCCTTTGGTGAAGAACAACAAGATTGATTCCTCCCAATTTCAGTTTTCGTATGGTCAGGAAGACAGGTGACACTACCATAAATATAATCAAGTCAAATTAAATCAAATCAGAGATTGAGACTCAGCATCACACAAATCTTCAAAATTGAGAGTGAAGAAGGCTTCTATTCTTCATGATCATGGATCGTTGTTGTGTCTCTTCTAGTGATTTAAGGTCACAGATTTTTTAGCCATTGGAAATGCAAAATTTAGGACTCAAGTACAAGGGTTGAAGGAGCTTGAAGAAGAAATATTCAGAAAAAGCTGTCTATTTTTCACTGGACTCAAGCTTGCCCCTTGACTACCAAGATTTTGTGAGAGCTTGATTTTGTGAGAGCAACTTGTGCATTCTGGACTCCATCAAAAGCTAAGAGAGCAGATACTTCATTATTTTATTTTGTTTTCATTTGTCAATCTTTATTATTTTAGTTAACTTTCTGGATAAGAACTAAGCTCAAGTTTGAAATATAGTTCACTCACTTCAGTTCCTATCGGGAATCAAGCATATAATGGCCCAATTCAAACTAACAAAGTGGTGCTGTTGTCATGAAGCTGGTGCTTATGTTGACATGGAATATTTAAGATTCTTCTTCCATTTTTCAGTCTCAAAGTGGACACTGGAACTGCTAAACACATTGCACCAAATGGAGCTCACAAATTTTCTCTGTTCACACTGTCACATTCACACACTCATTGTTGTATCTCTCCCATTTCACACAGAAAGGTGGCTTACAAGCTTCTGAGAGTTGGTTTAGCGATCCTGTGTTAAATACTGGTCTAGTGATCTGTGTTAATACTTTTCTTGGGATTTAAGTTGGTTTAGTGATCCCCTGTTAAATACTGGTCTCATCACTTTAGACATCCCTTCAAGAGTGCAAAAGTCCAAGTGCATGGACTTTTATGCCTATTTCAGCACTCTACAAATGAGGTTAGCTGTGTCCTTGGAGCTGCAACACCTGGAAGGTCATGACTAGTACTTGATTGATGACAGTTGTTACTCAAGAGTGGATATGGTAACAGTGTACTCAGTTCAGCAATTTCAAAGCCTCTGAGCGCTTGGGACTACTTCATGGTTCTCCCAATGTACATATGTAGATCTTAGCTTCATCACCAATCTTCTCTGTTTTAGAAGTTGGTGAAATGCATAATCTTGCACAATCTAATCATCCAATACTCATCACCATTCTCTCCAACTATAATCTTATCATCTTCCTCATCTGCACTTCTTGCTACAGATCAAGTAGAAAACCTTACTTATGATCCTATCAAAAGAATAACAAGGGCTTCAAATCAATCATACCTGAAGACTTTTCTGCTCTAATTGTCAATCAAAAGAGTCCAAACATAATGCAAAAAGTGAAGATGAGCTAGCACTAGTGCCAACCAGGATATGGAGCTCTCAAAGTCATCCCATTGTTGACAGTGAATTGGGTTCTCTGACTTCACATTCAATGTGATTCTCAGTTCTGCTATCCTCTCCCCCAATGTGAAATGCAGGTTCCAGAGCAATAACTGGTTTCAGGAAATGATAACTCATTTCATCTCATCCAACTTTGGAGCTGTAACACCTCTTTGTATGAAATTACACCTTGCACCCATTGTTCACATATTCCCCAAACTTCTGGAATTGAAACAAATGAGTCATCCTTGAAAGACAAGAAGAGAGGCAGAGAGTCACAGCTCCTCATCTTCAACATCCCATATAGCCTCTTTATTCTCTGCAACGCTTTGGTTTGAGCTTGCACCATTGTGACCAATTTCACCATCCCACAAAATCCCTGCTCTTGGATCTGTGACCAGAGTCAATGAAGCAACATGCTCTCTGTCCATAAATTGCTGTGGCAACTCATCATTGAAAGGAGCCACACAACATGTAATCATCTCCTCCTTGTGGTGTAGCTCTTCAACCTTGAAGCTTTGCATGGACCCCTGGGGTCTAGAATCAGTTGCATCAAGTTCCATGCTCAACTTGGGTACTAGTAACCTATTATTCCCAATCTCTGCAGAAGGCAAATGATGCTCTCCATCTACAATAGTATGTTGTTGCATGTCAACAACCTCCTGAGCAAAGCCATCACTTGTAGTCAATTGGATTCCAAATGACAAGCCTTTTCTGCTACTCATATCTTCCTGGCTTGGCGTGAATGACTCCTTGATTCCAACTCCCCATACTACCTTTGAATCTACAAAGCTTTGGCCTGCACCTGCAGCATCATGATTAGTTTCACAATTCTCAAGAATCTCAAGACTGCTATCCACAATGATCCCTGTGAAAGGAAGAATTACTGGCTCTTGACTAATTTCACGATTCTTGAGAATCTCAAGACTGCTATCCCCAATGATCCCTGTGAAAGGAAGAATTACTGACTCTTGACTAATTTCACGATTCTTGAGAATCTCAAGACTGCTATCCTTGATGATCCCCGGGAAAGGAAGAATTACAGGCTCTTGACTAATTTCATGATTCTCAAGAATCTCAAGACTGCTATCCCCAATCACTGTGAAAGCCTGACTAATTTCACAATTCTTGAGAATCTCAAGACTGCTATCCTCAATCCCTGTGAAAGGAAGAATTGCAGGCTCTTGGTCTCCAGACTGATACAACTTGGGGTTCTCGGGAACAGTATGATCACCAATGCCCCATGAGCTATCTTCAGTTTCCAAAGCTTCATTGCTGACATTGTCTATTCCAGCAATTATAATCTCCTCAGCCTGCTCAACTACTTGCATCTTGATGCCAGATCCTCCAGTTCCAGCAATGTTATCCTCAACTAAATTCTTGTCAAATACAATTTCTTGGACTAGTGAAAGACTGCTGAGAGGATCAGATGGACTCAGCTGGAGGGTGACTCCACTAGTCTCAGCATTACTAGGCAGCATGTGAAGAATTGAACTGCCATCAAACACAGTGACAACAACAACATCCTTGCAGATTGCATCTCTGTCTATTGCATGGGCATCCACAACACCACTAGTGCCAATCTCCTGCTGCATTGAAATATCAGCAAGATCAAGTGCAGTCTCAACAACACCCTTTACTACTTCCTTGTTTGCATCTGGACCTTCTCGACATACTGCACATTCTCCTGCAGTTTTTTGCCACTCAACAGTATGACTTGTTTGAATTGCAACAGTATCTCCAAACTGATAACAAACACCCATTGTGTCAAAATCTTGTGACTCTGTTGCTGCTGCACTTTCACCAGATGCTCCTGCAAACCAATGACAAACACTCGTGTCAAAACCTTGTGACTCTGTTGAAGCAGCACTTTCACTGTCTGATGGTATGTCTTTGTCTGTGGCAGCATTTGGAGCTTCTGCAGTCATCATCATCTTGGCAGGACTTGGATTGCCATCATAGCTGCTAGGCTCACATGTTGTGATCACAAGATGACAGTCTTCTTGTGAGGTTTTAGCAACAACATCATTGCTGCTTCCCACAGTGTGCATGATCTCCTTCCTGAATCTGTCTGCAACAACTCCCACATCTTGCACACTGGTACAACACTCAGGCTGTTCATCAATTCCTTGTTGCTCATTGCTAAAAGGATCAGGTTGTTCCTGGATCCCTCGCTTGTCTACAATGTCTTTCTGAGTGACATCGATGACAGGAACTGTATCCTGCACTAGAGATTTGGATGCTGTTGCTGCTGCTGTGGCACTACTGTGCACATCACTGAGCATGTTGTCTCCACTCCCTCTCCTCTTCAGCATTCCCACTCGCTTCAAGATGATTGCAAGCTCTGCCTCCATTTCCTGTTGCTGCAAAAGCACCTCATGTGCTGCTATGCTCTCCCCTGCTTCTTCTTGATGATAATCTCCAGCAACAGATTCTGGAAGAAGCAATGATCCCCTTTTTAAGCCTCTCACATCTGCACATCCATGCATCCATGCATGCATCATGCAAACCCCTGAATTAGGTCTAGATCTCAACTGTGCTGAAAGAAAAGACAGAAGAAGGGAGGCGTGGGGAGAGAGTATGGGAAAACACTGCAAAGAACATGCTGTAAGTACCTTCTTCTTCAAGGAGCATCTGACGAGCTTTCATTCCATCCTCCTGCTTGGAAGAGACGGAGATCTGGCTCTCCAGAGCCAGGATCTTCTCGTTTTTCTCTGATTTCTTCAAGATTCTTCTTGTCCTGTGAGCTTCAGCGATCGATTCCAAAGACGAGGCTACTGTTGCTGCTGCTACCGCCTCTTCTGCTCTCGTCCTTGACTGCAACACAAGTTTGGCCAGCCGCTCCTTGAGCAAGTCTATTTCCTGCCTGAGTTTCATCTTGTCCGTCTTCCATCCCTGCTCGCGACTCGCGTAGATCGCCACCAGTTTCGCATTGGCTTTCCCATCCTCTGCTCGCAGCCGGTTGAGCTCCGTGACACGAATCTCCGCCTCCGTCATCTTGTTGAAGAAATAGCCTCGCTGAGCATCCGCTTCCGCCACGCGCTTCTGCAGCTCTGCTTTCTCCAACCGCCAAGCCGCTTCCGCCTCCGCTTTCTCGACGACTACAGTCTCTGCAGCCATGGCTCGTTTCAGCAATTCCATTCTCTCGTACTGGAAACCAGCTTCCATGTTCCGTCTCTCCTGCACTTTCTCCTCCAAGCTCTGCGTCTTGGCAGCCAACGCCCGTAACCGTTCCATTGCCGCCTTCAGCATCTCCTCAAGCGCCATCCTATGCAACTTCGGCGGCTCTCTTTCATGATCGACCATCATCATCATTTCCTGCTGCTGCTGCTTGGTCTTCGTCTTCAACAGATTCACATCCCGTATCATGCCTCCCAGTGCCACGAACGCCAACGCTACACCGAAATACTCCGACACCAGCGACCCGGATTCCCCCTCCTTGAGCATGAAGTACTTGCTCATCAGCTTCTTCCGCCCTGGACTCAACATCTTCAACTTCCCGACCAGGTCCGTCGATCCAGGGTCCGCCGCCATCGCGCCTGCTGCTACGCCACCACCCGCAGACTCCAAAACCCCGCCGCCACCTCTCGTCCTTAAACCCTCTCTCTCTCTCTCTCTCTCTCTCTCTCTCTCTCTCTCTCATATATCAAAACTTGCAAAAACGTGACCAAAATTGATATGGCAAAAATTAAGGGACTCGGATCTGGCGATCACAACTCGGTGGACTTCAAATTCTTTGGCCAAAGTCGTCGTGTTTTGATTCTTGCCAAGACCTGGCAAAATGGATGGGAGGAAAGGAAGTGGTCTACACGTGAAGGATCTGATCGCGCACGAACAAGAACAACACGATAGGTGAAGGAAAAAAAATTCAGTGGGAAGTGAATGGAAGGGAAGGGAATTGGCTTGTTTTGTTTTTTTTTTCAATCAATCCAGATTCCAGAGTGGCGGAGAGATGAGTGGAGAAGTGTGAAGTAGAAGGGAATATATTATCTTCCGAGGAGAAAAAGGTTGTTCAATGGTAATGCAGAATGCACAGTTAAAAATAGGAATCTAAGGATTGGAACCACATGCATTTGAGTAGGTAGGTAGCGTGTTCTTAGGAAGACCAATTCGTCCAGGCCAAAAATAACGGCAGCCAATGTTAGGAATAGAGTTTGCATGCAACCAATAAGAAGTCGCGTCGTGAAGTGAAGGGGCCTCCCTTTTTTTTTCTGCAACTTGCCTGTGGTTTTCGCCAACTTGCCTATCGGCAAAATCGTGCACTGAGCTCTTATTGGAGCTTTATTTGGACAGTGGGCATTTACTGGAGCTATATCAGGACAACCCTGAGATAAAACTAAATGAAAACCCACAATAATAAGCAAATAAAACTGAAGCATTTCAAGTACCCTCTACTGGTGCCAGTCCGTGTGAGTGCCCATGATTCACCTGAGGCATCTAACTGTATTATGGTAGTAAGCTCCCTGTAAATAGCCTCTGGGCTCAGGGCCAAAGGACGCCTTGGGTGAAACAGCACCCATCCTTCATACTGCGATGCAAATCTCAAAATCCATTTGAATTGTTTCTAAATATTGCAAATATCCCATACTTAGACTAAATCAGAGTCTCTCAGTTCAAATCTAACATTTTCGGTATAGGAGAAGGTCCGCCTAGGGGCCTTTTCAGATTTGAGATCCTTGAGGCTGGTAGGGAGGTTGAAATTTCAAAAGGCCTCATAGTGGGACCACCCCTGTGTAAAGCAATGGTATTTTTTTCTTGTTTTTAAGTGACTAATCATAAAATTGGATCTTTTGAAATTCAAAAGGCTCCATAAAGATTGTATTGGGCTTTTGGGGTTTCAAAAGATCCAATAAAATGGAGGTAAATGTGAGATAAGTTTAAGAAAGACAAACATGACAGATTCAGACTGAGGAGCGACTTGAAATTTTTTTTTTAAAAGTGGCGATGCTTTACTACACTAAGAGGCCTCACTCAAAAAGATGAGGGTACCAACATGGGTGCCATTTCTGGCATCTCTCACCTGGCCCCAAATGACAACCACATTGGGAAGTTACTTCTCATCCAAGGTGGATGAAAGTCCTCATCTGATCCAGTCTCTCAAGAGCCTTTTTGGTTCATTGCATTCCCAATCGTCACTCCCCATTGAAAGGAACATCCATTGAGAACACAATGAACCAAAAAGGCCTCAATTACTGGTACATATATTCTTTTTGACATAGTGTTGCCTATGGGGGGACTCTAAGGGGTAGAAGGTCAAAATAAGATTTCATACCTTCAATGGAGACATGCTACAACATGGAGCATTTGTGGCCATGGTGAGAGACCCTGGAAATGGGTATTGCAACACTAGTTCTAGCACAAACCCACCTAAATAGGTATTGAAAATTTCTTCACCAAAAAAGTTCTCTAAGGCACGGGAACAATGAACAAAGTAATCAATCCCATCAACCATTTTCTATCCAACTAACTTTCCAACCTGTGGTTGTCATTTCACCCTGGCCGGGCTCAGGAGCCTACAACTATAACCACTCAACAGAGAGCCCTCTTACCCCCAAAAGTTTTATTGGCTCTACCTTTAATGAAGACACAACATGACAGTGTTGTCTCTTTCATGGTCCCACATTTTGAGAAATGTTCACCATGGTGTGAACTTCGAGTTCAGTTTTGGGAACTTCATGGAACATTTCTTAGGATTCAATCTTTCAGGCACCAAATTATTCAATTTCACACTTGTGATTTGAGATTTTTTTCTCTAAAAATAAATTTGCATTGGGGTTTCAAACAGTTTACATAACTTCTATTTTAGTGAGAGTCCAAGAATTACTTATATACATTGTTCTTTAATTGGGTCCTAGTTATAATTATAGTTTTCAAGTTTAACATTAGATCTCAAAAGTCTAAATCGGAGAGTAACATTCCTCTTGCATTTTGAACAAGACAGATATGGATGACATGAGAGACTAATTGTTGGATGGAAATATACATAAATTCATTACAACATTCAAAGGTTAATCCATGGAATACATTCTACTCCTGCATTTGTTGAGAATTGTGCAAGGACATGTGACTCCACACTCATCTCAGCTTCATGTGCATAGGCTGGAGTGAACCAGCAGCCACCAATGCACCAGTTGAGGATGAGCCCGTTGAAGACGTTTTGCGGATGAACAAAAATCCCATCCTCCTTGTCCGCATGTTTTTTTTTCTTCCACCTCTTCTCTGCCCCAAAATTTTCCCACCTCCTACCTACCACCTACCTCCCCGCTCCTACCTACCACCCCCTCCCCCCCTCACTCCATCGTTGGAACCTGGAACTGGAGCCTAAAGCTGGAGTCTGGAGCCTGGAGCTAGAGCCGAGGAGCTGTGGCTAAAGTTGGAGCGGGACCCACGCAGGACCAAGGTAAGCATCTTTGTTTGCTCTTCTTTGTGTTGCAAGAAAAAACACCTTCTTGTTTAGCTTGTTTTGTTGCACTACGATGTAGCGCAACAAAAAAGGCGACAACACCTGCTGTCGCCTTCTTCTTCCTCTTATGGAACTACACTGCAGAGAAAAGAAAAAAAAGATGGCGACGGCATGGCTATCGTCGCCTTCTTCTTGTTTTTGTTTTGTTGTGCAGCGCAGCAAAGAAGGCGACGGCAACTGCCGTTGCCTTCTTCCTCCTCTTGTGGAGCTGTGCTACAGCGCAGCACAGTGAAGAAGGCGACAGCAACAAAGTTGTCGTCGCCTTCTTCTTCTTCTTTGTTTTGCAATGCAAGAAAGCGCGAAGAAGAAGGCGACGTGCTGCCGTTGCCTTCTTCTTCATCTGTTTTGTAGCATAGCAAAGAAGACGACGGCAGCTGTCGTCGCCTTCTTTTTCTTCTTCTTTTTGCAACGCAAGAAGGTGCCAAGAAGAAGGTGAAGGTAGCTATGCTACCGTCACCTTCTTCTTCTTCTTGTGGAGCTGCGCTGCAGCACAGCGAAGCGAAGAAGGCGACATTAGCTACCATCGCCTTCTTCTTCTTCTTGTGGAGCTACGCTACATCGCAGCGCAACGAAGAAGGCGACGACAGCTGCCGTCGCCTTCTTCTTTTTTTCCTTGTAGCATAGCAAAGAAGGCAACAACTTTCTATTGAAGAAGAAGAAGAAGACGATAGCTGTCGCCACCTTCTTCGATGGCTTTGCTACAAGGAAATGGCGACGTCTGCCTTTCTTTTGTGGTTTTGCTGCGATGAAGGTGACAGTAGCAATGTCATCGCCTTCCTCTATGGTGATGATTTTTATTTTATTGTGTTTATGGTTTAATTCATTAGGATTAACATTTAATAATAAATGGTGGTTTTTTGTTTAGGGTTGAAGGTTGTAATGGCTACGGGAAGAAGATTGAAAAAAAACGGTGGTGGTGAGCTGGAAATCAATAAGCAAAATGTTGTTGCATCAGATGAAGGAACTGTTATGCCAGATGTTGCTGCAGGAGATGAAGCAGTTGCTGAGCCACATGTTGTTGCATTAGATGCGACGATTGTTGAGCAAAATATTATTGCATTAGATGCGGCAATTGCTCAACAAAATGTTGTTGCATGAGATGAACCAATTGATGACCGAGGTGTTGTTGTATCAGATCAGGAAATTGGTGAGCAAAATGGTGCTCTATCACAATTGAAACGCAAGGATAACAATTTGGTATAGATTGTTTTAGAATTTATGGACATTAAATTAAATATAAATTTAAAAAATTGTACAAGTTTCTTGAAGTTTAATTATATGCACACCTTCCATCATTTGTTAGAAGGTGCAGGATTTTTTTTGTCAATTTTTTTCTATTGCAATACTTGAAAATAGTTCATGTTTATAAGAGTAGTATGTGATTGTGTGATTTTATGTTTTGTAATACCTACATTCTGTTTTTTTAACTCTCATTTTTGGGTTTAGGTCCGGAACTTGAAACTAAGCAGGCTTCTCAGCCAATTGCACCTCTTTGTCCACCTAACTTGGCTCGGAAGGACAAAGAATGGACGAAAGTTGGGTCAAAATGGAAGTGCAAAGTTGGCACTTGCATTGTCGCATATTGTGCCAAATGGTTATTGACCAAGCATTTGAAGGAGGTGCATGGCTTGGTGGGAAAAAAGGCCAAACCTGAAAGGCCTTCAACTTCTACAAGAGGTCCTCGACATCAAGACCATGCCAAAATGAATGTTTGCATGTTGGGAAATGCCATGGCTGTGCAAAGGCGAAATGATCAAAAAGTTGCTAGTCACGCTCGTGCCAAAGTAGAGCGCAAATGGAATCACCTGGTAGCTATTACAAAGCAGTGTCCACCACTCCCAAAACCAGCTTTGGTCAAATTAGCTTCAGAGCAATTGTTGAAGGTGTTGGGCCTCAATGCCTGGGGTGTGGGCAGTGTGCCTCGATATGCAACATCACGAATGGAAAAAGATGAAGATTTACAAGGGATGATTCGTTTCACCCGTTGTGTATATGCACGACAATTGAAAACGGCATGGGATGTCAAAAATTGGGATCGAGAATCTAGTAAAACAAGTCGGACAAAATAATTGGCAAATGTTTTGGATTTTCATGAATCTAAAATGATTCATGGAAGGTAAGAAACAATAATAAGCAATGTTTATTATTTTTTATTGTATTTCATCCAAGGTGTGTTTAGGTTTAATTTGGTGATTTTTGGGTGTTTATAGGGTTCAGGACCAAACAAAGGAAAAGTTTGTTATAAATGTAAATCAAGTTGAAATGCAATGCCACCATTTTTACATTACTCGTCATGCAACAAAGGCTGCAAATGCAGCTGCCGCATACCAAGCTAAATACAAGATTGTAGATACTGATATGGGTTAGGGTTTCACTTTATATAATTAGTTAGGTTTTGTAACCTTTTTATTTTTTGGACTATCCAATTTTGAACTTTGATCCTTTGATATATTATAGAAAACCAATTTATTTTTTTCATTGGGTTCTTTAGTAATTTTTCATGCACCCATTTTTGTACATATTTTATCAATATAATAGTATTTTTTACTCACACTTGTTTCATGGGTATATGGTTAATCATATATGTCTTCTTTATCATAATTTTCTTAGTACTTGAGATGTAAGAATCAAACCAAAGGTCAAAATAACATTGTGCAATACTTACATCTAATATAATAGGATTCACATCACCTAAAGGCTTTTAAAACAATACACACATTTTAAACATATAATACCTACATCATTTTCTATTATAAACTCCATAAAGCCATTTTCAAATATGCAATACCCGCATATAAATCCTAGAATAGCCACTGGCATTTTGCATTCATTGCAATACCCACATATAAATCCCATAATAGTTGCTGGCATTTTGCATCCTTGCAATACTCGCATATAAGTCCCATAATAACCGTTGGCATATTGCATCCTTGCAATACCCACATATAAATCCCATAATAGCCACTAACATTTTGCATTCCTTGTAATACCCTCATATGGGCCACAAATAGTAGCTAACATTCTTCATTCATTACAATACCCGCATATGGGTCTCGTGGTAGTCGCTAGGTTTTTTAACATTCCTTACAATACCCGCATATAGTTTCCACAATAGCCGCTGGTTTTTTTAACATCTCTTGCAATACCCGCATATAGGTCCCATAATAGTTGATGGTTTTTTACATTCATTACAAAACTTACATTTTGTCATAAAATTGATTCAAAATAATAATTAATTTACATATATAAAAAGACATATTTTGGGTACCCATACCACTTATTAGTTATTTTGAAATGACGTTACATGTGGGTATTGCATTTAGGGTTTAGGGTCTTCACATAAGGTTTGCCTCAATCACCTATGGATTATTTTAGTATGAACTTACATGTAGGTATTGCATTTAGGCCTTGGTCTTCATTCAAAGGCGCACCCAAATTACATATTGAGTATTTCAAAGCGACCTTACATGTGGGTATTACATTTAAGGTTGCCCTTTCATTGTAAGTTTTACCTTATTCACCTATGGGTTATTTTGAAATAAACATGAAAATGACTATTGCATTTAGGGTTAAGGTTTCATATAATTTTGCAATATTCACACACGTACATACTTTCACCATTTGTAAATTTAGCCATATTTTTTTAATAATTAAATAAAATTTGTAACAAAACACAAAAGAAGGTATGTTTCTTACCATTTGTTAATCTCCAAGCTGATTTCTTTCAATTTTTTTAAAAATATGTATTGCATTGTTTTGCATATAAAATTCCCCCTATAATGCACCGTAGATTTATTTTATTTACTATTAACTTGTAAAGAAATTGTTAATTAATTTAGGGTTTCCCAAACTCTAAATTTGAATCATATTCTAATAGTATATATTTATAATAGTTATATGGAAAAATGTGCTTTATTTTTGATAAATTTTTTTAGTTCAAATTTAAAATGTTATAAACTATCATAAATGCTTATTAGGCTTACATGGCCTAGGCTAGTATATAACCTATATAACTAGTAGGTTTACTTAATAAACTCAACCACCTTCAATACCTACGTAGACCATCTAAGATATTAACTTAGAAGGCCTACATTAATGAATAAACTACGTAATAGGCCTATATTATGTAGGCAGCCTATCAAGTAGTTAATTATGTTATTTAACAATTAGCTTACTAACCTATTATTCATGTTTAGGTTAGGTTGTTTAGTTTGGTCAATGTTGACACTTTAGTCAATTTGATAACCAGGCTTAAGTTTGAACTTTTCTTGAAGCTAATAATTTGTCAAGGCTATAAATTTTTAGTTATTTTTATGAACACTATTGTGTTTTTTGGATAGTCAAGTCATCTTTCAACTTTTGAAGGTATCGAAAACATTACATAACAACTTGGCCTTCACAAAGCTTTTAAAATCTACACAAACTCTAGCATGATGTTTAAGAGCTTATGAACATTTTCATACCTAGCTATTAATCTTTTGGAAATTTTAAATTCGCATTAAAAACAAAGTTCATTATAAATCACAATATACATAACCATAGGTTTACATATATATAATAAATATGAAAATATTATATGTATTGAAATCGATCAACAGTATAATTCCATAATATCATTATTTATATATTATGTGTTATAAATAACAATATATTTGGACCAATATCTAAACCAATATTATACATCATAAAAAATAAAACTTACATAAGGATTTGTGTTATATATGTATAAAATATAAAATATTTTTGACCCACTATATGATTATTTTAACCAAGAACTTATTTACTATGTATTAGAAAAATATAAAATAAATTTTAATCAAACATAAGATTAATATATGGGAGAGATGATTTTTATTATTATGTGAAACGAAAAAAAAGTAGAAAAATTATGTGCTTTGAATTTTTTTTTAACATTGTTTAAAATCTTATTGAATTAAAGACTTTATAATTTTTGTTTTTTGAAATGAGTTTACAACTTTAAAAGGGAAAAAAACATAAATATGAACATATTTGAAAAAAAATTAAGCTTGAACTTTTAATTTTTTGATCTCGCAAACTTTGTATTACATTTAGGGTTGGGTTTTCACATAAGGTTTTCTTTTTACCTTTGTGTGACCTCTCCAACCAATTTTTTCCAATCTCTTTAAAGAAGATATAAAATGAAATTATATTGTTTCACATATGTCTGAACCCTACAAATTTCCCCCCAATTTAATGTAAAATATTTTTGATAATTAATGAATTATCGCCAAATTTTGTCGTATAATTAAATAACTAATAGACCAATATTTCGAATAATTTAAATGATTAATTATCAATAATTAAATAACCAATTATTTATTTAAAATAATTAACTAATCATTTGGTTTAACTTTATTTACTTGGATAATAAAAAGTTGGATCTACAAATCAAATTGATTAATTTAACATTTGATTGATTAAATTAATTATACT
>Ga0209611_10000822_pt1 | contig 49320 bp, 33 predicted proteins | sample S1TSphgellanicum_3_FD_187693 | JGI IMG/M metagenome (GOLD analysis project Ga0209611, IMG submission 187693) | Host-associated microbial communities from peat moss isolated from Minnesota, USA - S1T2_Fc - Sphagnum magellanicum MG (SPAdes) (version 2) | ecosystem: Host-associated > Plants > Peat... | reverse complement strand
AAAAAAAAAAAATGGGGGGGGGGGGGGGGGGGGGGGGGTCTCTAAAATGTTAACCTTTCGAAAAAATTGTAGAATACTCTACATGGCTTTGGCAAAATTAGCACATCCCAATGTCATTCACTACAATGATAGACTTGTAATCATGATTGAAGTTAAAAACACATTGATGAAAGTCGAATCATCAAAAGCAATATTCGCCTAAAATCTTTCATGGAGATTTGAAGGAGAAATGGGAAAATAGTCTCATGGATGTTCTTGGGATTCTGTAATATTGTGATGTGTATAGACCTTTGTTGCATTCTCATCAAGTAGCAATAGTAGCATTGCACTAAATCAATTTGTAACCACTAATCAACAACCTCTAACTATTGGTTACTGTGGACAACACCCAACACCATGCAATGAGCCTCACAATGGACCTTTGTTTCGCATTACAATGATGCATAAAATTGCTTTGAGATTCCCATCAAGTAACAACAACAACATTACAACAAATCAAGTTGAAACCACTGACCACCAACCATTAAATTATGCATTGTCATAGAATGAACCTCATAACAAACCTTTGTCCTACACATTATAACGAAGCACAAAAGTGTCTCAAGGTTTCAATTCCATAACAACTAAAAACAAAACATTGGGTTTAGTACTCGAAATATTTCCCTTGCTAGTGGGAGCTTGAGAGAAACTGCCAATTACAGATTCCAACACAAGGTAAGATTTGGTTATTAAGTTGTTTGCTACACTCTTGATGCACAATGCACATTGACAAAATATCAACCAAAATAAAACCCTTAATGTTGGAAAATACAAACAAAGCTTTACAATTCTATGGCAACATGGCATCATTGAAGGGTGGGACACAACAACAAGAAGAAAGAAGTGAAAGCTCTTGCTAGCGACCTCTTGTAACTAATATGGAAAAAAAACTGGTGATGAGGAGAGGGATGTTCTTGCAAATGGGCAATGTGGATGGTGAAGATGTGGCTTCTCGGTGAGATCAATGGCTCATTTCATCACTATGTGGCGACATCCTAAAAGGTTTAGGATTAAGACAAGTGTCACTATCAATGGAGAGCTTTCTAGCCCATCCCATCAATCACTAGATGCTTTCCAACAAACTTTCATGGATGCTTTTTGACGAACTTTCATCATTTGGCCCCACCTTTTTCCCTTGTACCAATAGTTATGTTTTTAAAGAAGTAGAAATCTAGCTATAATTTGCAAGAAAAAAAAAAAAAACACATTGATCCTATTAAAGTCAATTGTACAAACCTGAAAAAAATTATTAATTTTCCATTGAATTCAGGCTATTGAAAACCTGAAAATCCATGAGTTTTTGCATTTGAAAATCTTGATTTTACTTTATAGCAGAATTTTTTTGCCTATAAAAAAATAGACCGCTCCCACCCGGGATGTTGGACCTTGGTAAGCTTTGCACTCTAGTGCCTAACACCCATCTATCCCCACAAACACAAACCCAAAAAAAAGAGCCCTAACCCCAACCAGGACCAGAAGTTGGACCTTGGTAAGCTTTGCACTCTAGTCCCTAACACCCATCTATCACCACAAAACCCAAACCCCAAAAATGAAACCGTAACCATAACCAGGATCAGCAGTTGGACCTTGGTAAGCTTTGCACTCTAGTCCCTAACACTCATCTCTCACGACAAACACAAACCCATAAAAAAGCCCTAACCCTAAACCTAACCAGGACCAGCTCAGTGTGAACATGACTCAAATCTCATGTAGACCACCTCAATATAAACAAGGCAATTTTTTGTCCTGGATTTGGGATTTTTAAATTAAAAAAAAAAAAAACAACATTTTCAGTGGCAATCAGCCAAAAGAAGATTTAGCCAAAATCTGGCTATAAATTGTACATAGAAGAAGTACATTTCTTTAATCAACCTTCACTAAAAACCAAATATACAGAAATCTGGCAATTGTTACTATTTTTTTTTTTCCTTCTTCTCACTTTTGGCAATTGAAATCTTTCAAAATCACTTCAATGTTGAAATTTTGAAAATTTTAATTTCTCTTTTTGTCAAAAAAATTCTCCAGTAAAAAAAAAAGAGGGAGGGGGTTAAACCCTAAACCCTATAAAAGGCTAGTATTATTGCTTCGGGTGATACTTGCCCGATCAATACTAGTATGTTCTTCAATACCAATACTTATAGCAGTATTGTACCAGTATTGTATACACCCAAGTTGTAGTCTGTCTCTATACCAGTCCAACACTGGCTAGTGTATAGTACCTGACAAACTCTGGAGTTGAACTTACTTTGTGGGGTGGTGGTGGAATTGAGAGAGAGGGATCCATCAGATCCTCCCTCATGAGAGTCCTCACCGTGAGCAACACCGAAAAAGTACCTTTGAGAGATCACCGACTTCAAAGTTCAGAGCAGAGCAGAGCAGAGCAGAGCAGATAGATTGATCATAGTCGTCCTCCTAAGTGCTCCTCATTCTATTCTAGACATTCTCGAAAAATGAGTGAATGGGTGCTTTTGGGGAAGATAGCAGATTTGATTTGAGGCCATGATGATGTCCATTTTGAGAAGCACTCTTGTTTGTTCTGTTGTGCAGTGGACAATGTCAGTGAAGTTAGTCAACTTAGCAGAGAGAGAGAGAGAGAGAGAGAGAGAAAGGTGGTCAGAATCTCCCAAAAAGAGAAAGAGCTTGTTTGTTTATTGGAAGTAGAGTACTTGCTGAAGTTTCCTCTCCTTTATTTGGAGTGCACCTTATATGTATGAATATCTCTATTAGGAAAAGAGGAGGAGGGATCTTTCAGCTACTCCTTAGGAGCGAAAGCAATCTTATGCCTACTTTCCTCAAGAGTGAAAGCAAACTTGTGGCTATTAAAGTAGGCCTAAGATTGCTTTCATTCTTAAGGAGTAATATGCATAATATCATCTCTGACTCTTAAATTTTGTAGTGTTGATCACTCCCACTCTTATGGAGTAGGTGTACAAACCTTGCCCTTGCTGCACCTCGCGCTTGATTTACCTATGTTTAGATTTGTGATACTGTTTGTCTTGCAAAGGGTAATGCCCATGGGTGAGGGGACTTCTCAAAATGTGGGGTTGGGACGATGCTACTATATACTTTGTGAATGCCTTGTTCTTTTCTTTTAAATTTTTTAGAAAAAAAATCTTTAGAAAATGATGAACCTTTTGATGAATTTTTTAAAAAAAAACTAGGAAAATACATTTTCCCAAGGTTTTTTCAAAATTTTCTTTAAAAATAGCCAAAGAATTCCACCCAAAAAATGTGAAAACCTTGGTTAGAACTGAGAAGGTGAAGAGTAGTAACTAGGAGAAAAAATTTGCACAAAACAAGGTGGATTTTAATCACTTGGTTTCAAAAACTTCTATAGAAACTGCTAGATTTCTAGATTAGATTCCGATAGGTAGCCAAAAATACAGAAGGCTGCTTAAATGATTATACTTTCATATCTTGTTTATAGCCAAATTGGTTAAATTTTCTTAAAGTTGATCCCCCACTTTGCACAAACCAAATTGCAAGAACAATTAGAGTGTTTTCCACCAATGCCACCAAAATCCATGAAAGGAAACCACTTCTGTTGACAACTCTACACACATATTTTAGGCAATTTGAGAAAGTGGGTCTCAGCTGCCCACTGAATTATCATCATCATCATCTGCTGGGGACAGGACAGATGAGGGATGATGTGCCAGACCTCCTGCATTTCTAGTAAGGAAAGAAGGTGGGCACTCATCACTCCACAAAGTCAACCTATATGCTTCATAGTGAAGAATTCCTAACTTAGGGATTTCCAGACCACCTTGGAACTCTCCAATGAGGTGCTTGTCCATGCAGCAAGAAACAGGGCTCCATTTCAGTGACTCTCTATCTGATTGCTCCAGCATTATAATATCATTCTGTGTGTAACTGTGATCACATTGGCCTATTGGAAAGAGACCCTACAAGGGTTATGATGGCCATCGTGTGATTCTTGTGGGTGTTAAACAACACTCCTTCATTTGATGTGTGATGTTCACCAAACTTTGACACAACCCAGAAAAAAGAGAAATAGATTAGTAACTGCCTAATATAAATAAAATAAAATCACAATACCTCTTGATCTGGAAATGGCCATCAGAAGAGTTTATTTTTGTTTTTTACTTTTGGGCAATGCGAAACAAAAGTGGACCTTTCTTCAACAACATAAAGACTTTTATTTTGTGATGAACTATGGGGTACTGTACCTTAATAATCAAACCTCATAGTAGATTTCATGCAATAGAGTTATCTGTAAAGTAAGACAAACACAGCACCAGAACCCTGAGTTTCGTCATACACAGGGTGAGATTCAAAAAAAAGTACATTAGCATTCAAGGGGGGTTGAAACTTAGAGAACCATCAATTTTGGTGGTAAACTGAGTTTCATCCTGTCTTTCCTTTTTCCTGAGCGCCTCCACTGCTGCTACATATATTTTCACTCCTCTTACCTGTACAACTACTATAATTAGTCCCCAACCTTGTGCATTATATGCTAAGTTTCAGCATTTCATACTGAGTTGCAGCATTTCATACTGAGATTTATTAAAATGTCTTTACTTTGCGGATACAACTGAAAGAGGGGATAGGGGGTGAAAGGAGGCCCAAAGACAGGGTTACTTTAGGGACAACTCTAATAGATTATGCTTTACAGCAAGCAAGTGGTTATACTCTAGAAAAACAAAAAGACACAAAATTTCAGATTCAAAAGATTGGATGATACATGACAGATACATATGCCCACTTTTAATGTGAAAAGTCAGAGAGAGACATCAGAAAAGGCAGAAGAGAGTTAGTTCTGGGAACTGCTTTACTGCACCTACTGCTGCTGCTGCTGCCCTGCAATTGCAAGTCTTTGTTGTTGTTGTTGGAACTTGGCATTGTTGTAAGGTACGTTACTCAATCACCAAAACTAACATTCCAATCAGCTTGGCTGCTGTGTCTGGTAGTAAGTTATGTAAGCTGAGCTATGCTGTTCAGCAGTCAGAAAGTACTTATATCTTCTTCTTCTTCTTCGTCGTCTTCACACTTCCCACTAGTATTCAAATTTTGGCTTTCTTCAATTCAAAATTGTGAGCACTACTAGTCCTGAGTCCTGACTGCAACTGCAGCAGCAGGAGCATTCCAGTACTTCTTTTCTAACTTCTGACAGTGGGAAGAATTCCAGCAGCTGCTTTGTTTGTTGTTGTGGTTACTGGAAGAAGAATTAGAAGAAGAAGAAGAAGAGGAAGCAATACTCCGTAAGTACTAATCATCAGGTCCCAAAGCACTGGTTTGAAGCAGTGTTGTGGGCGGTTCTCAGCCTTTTTCAAATTAACCTCCGGTTCTGGGGATTTCTAGTATACTCACAAATCAAAGAACCTTTGTTTCTGGGTTTTCCATATATATTCACAAATCGAAGAACCTTTGGTTGCGGGTTTTTAATATGTTTGCAAATCAAAGAACCTTTGGTTCTGGGTCTTGGATATATTCACAAATCAAAGAACCTTTGGTTGCGGGTATTTGATTTATTCACAAATCAAAAGAGCCTTTGGTTCTGGGTTTTTTGAATTATTCACAAATTGAAAGAACCTTTGGTTCCGGGTATTTAATTTATTCACAAATCGAAAGAACCTTAGGTTCTGGGTTTTTTTAAAAAAATAATAATAAAAAAAATCAGAATTCAAAGAAGCTCTGGTTCTGGTTCTTTAATAGTTCCAAAATTGAAAGTAGTCTGGGCAGTTCTGGTTGAAAGAACCGGCAAATATCCAGTTGTCTAGGATAGGTTCTTTGATTTTTGATTTTTTGAGAACCCCAGTTAAGGGGTCAAATCCAGTTGTATGATTTTTTTTGAGAACCAGCCTAGGCAGCCGTGAAGGGTCAGAACCGGTTCTTTGATTTCACACACTCACCAGTTAAGCAATACATATACCCGACCCTTACCCACCGGTTCCAGGTTCCCAAAAGAGGAGAAGAAGAAGAAGAAGAGACTAGGGGTTAGTTATTAACAGAGTCATCCGGATCTTTGAATTTTTGAAAGAACCGTTGGTTCCAATTCTTTGAGAAAAATAAAAATAAATCAAAGAACCATCGATCCTCCCAATTGGAAAGCTCTTCACTGAAACATGTGTGCACATAAATGGGAAAATTTACTGGTGCCTAAAAATATATATAGCCATATTGTTCCATATATAGCCATATTATTCCATAATAATTTTTTAAAAATTCCAATAAATAGCCATAAATAGTCAATATATCTATCTATCTACATATGATAGATATAAAATACATCCAAGATTAGGTCAAATACACAAGTTGGGTGTAGTACACTAAACCTTCTCCTCCTCCTTCTTGACATTCCTTAAATTGGGTGCTAATTACTCTATTCCTTTAGTGGATTTCTAAACATGTAAAGTCTACCTGTTGAGATGAGAGAGAGAGAGAGAGAAAGAAAAATCTCATTTGGGTAATTAGTATATATATATATATATATATATAGAGGGTACCATGCTTTGCACACTTTAATTGATTTTCAAATCTTGTTCCAAAAATAGCATAATAATAATAATAATAATAATAATAATAATAATATCATAATAATAATATAATCAATGGTATTATTATAGTACATGCATTGGTCTTTTAATCCTATATTATTGTATTATTTACTATTTATATAGTCCTGTAAATATTTACAGGATTTAATGACCAATTTGGGTATAATCCTTGGTATAATTATCAGGTAATTTATTGAAAGGATGATGGAAAGGCTAATTATGTTGGACAATTTCACTGATTTTTATTTTTATTTTTATTTTTTAAAAATATTTTTCATTAGATTAAATGTAAAAGAAAATTTGAATTTATCAAATATTTTCTTCAGAAAGCAATTAGAAAATAAAAATCAGCAGAGCTTCTTTTAGGTGAGATATATATCCTCTCCACCATCCCCTTTCCCCCACCCAAAAAAATTAAAAATTAAAATTAAAATCAACACAAGGGTTGTTTTTTTAAAAAAAAATCTTTAGGAAAAAAAAAATCTTAAATATCCTTCTGAGAATGTACAAAACCCACCCAATACGGTGAAAACTCGAATGTAAAAGAAGAGAATACAGTAACCGTAGTAGATAACACACAGAGTACGTTCATACTATAATAGATACAAAATACGTTCGTACTGTTATATATATACGCAATACGTAAATTTTACTGTCGTAGATACCAAATACGTTCGGACTGTAGTCGATACGCATTACGTTCAGAATGTTTGCGTAGACTCACGAGTGTAGAGTACATTGGTCGCGCGAATACCGTATTTCCAAGCGTATGTCGCGGTTTCGCTTGCACTGTATGCGTAGACTCATGAGTGTAGAGTTCAGTGGTCGCGCGAATACAGTATTTATAAGCGTATGTCGCGGTTTCGCTTGCACTGTATGCGTAGACTCACGAGTGTAGAGTTTAGTGGTCGCGCGAATACAGTATTTATAAGCGTATGTCGCAGTTTTGCTTCCACTGTATGCGTAGACTCATGAGTGTAGAATCCAGCGATCGCTCGAATACCGTATTTCCAAGCGTATGTTTGCGGTTTTGCCTCTCGAGCGGGAGTGTCGGATCTCATAGATCGTCATCATCGTTGTCGGCGTCGTGGATTGTTGTCGAAGAATTCCAGCTCGCAAATGCGGAATTGGGTCGTTGGATTCGAGACTCCAGAGCAGTCGGAGAAAGCAGCATTGGGTTTGTTTCTCGAGTAGGAACCGAAGCAAAGCAGAAAGTAGTACAACTCTCGACATGGGGAAGGAGGAGGAGGGATCATTGCAGCAAGAAGCAGCAGCCAAGACTCAGGAGATCGTGTCGCCACAGATTGGTGCTGCTGCTGCTCGACGCGTACATATTCACATCAGTTTGTGATTCTCGTTGCTTGCTCCATTGGTGTCTGACGATGGATGGATCCATACCCATTGCAGCCGCCGCCGTTGCAAGCCAGGAAGATCGTGAAGCGGTTGTTCCGGAGACATCTGGTGATGGTTTTGTGAGTGAGGAGCTTGTGATGGAGAACGGAGGAGAGGGTGGTGGAGCATTGCAGGAGGAGGAGGAGGAGAACGGGGATTTGAGCAATCAGCAGCTGGTAACGGACGCGGAACTCGAGGCTCTCTTGTCTGCTGCACCGTCTCTCCCTGAAGAAAGTGCGGGAGTGAAGATCCCTAACGGCAAGCGAGAAGAGTCTACTGCAGCAGCAGCAGCAGCATCAGGCGGTACGGTATCCAAAAGGGTGTCTGCAGCTTCTTCTTCGCTGTTGAAGAAGAGGAGCAACGTTATTAGTAGCTCCGGATCAACAACCCCTCGGACTCTTCCTCCTCCCTCGCAAACTTTTCTGAGGTCATCTTCTGCCAAAGCTGCAGCTCGGCGCCTGCTGGAAGCAAGCGGCGATGATCCGAATTTGGTTTCTGAGAAAGGTGCGAATGCGATCGGGAAACATAGCAGCAGCAGCAGCACAAGTGATTCTGCTCCGAGCACACCGGTGATGAGGCGGAGCTTGTCGGGCTCCTCCACACGCACATCCGCGATCCCCATTCCTTCTTCTACACCCACTACCACCCAATCTCGTCGAGCTTCGTTCTCTTCGGTTTCGATTTCTGCTGTTGCTGCTGCAAGCGAGAATCATCGGCGTGCTTCTCTGTCTGCACGCCCGTCTCTCAACAGATCGGTGGACATGACAGCGGCCGAGCTCAGGAAATGGGCAGCGCCCAAGCTCCCGTTGAAAGCCTCTGGCAGGCCGCCGAACAGCGTCTCATCGCCCAAGACACCGCCCAATTCCTTGAAGCGCAGCGGTTCTTCCGCAACGACTCCATCCACGAACTCCTTGAGCAGCGAGCCCGGAAAGCTGGGAACAAAAGCTGCATCTCCTTCAGCAATCAGCCAGAATGCCAGCAAACCTGTTCTTCCTCCGCCATCGCCGAGAGAAGACAGCCAGAATGTGGTAGCTGGAGAACCCAATGGCGCTGCGACCCGTTCCACTCCTGCACGGAAGAAGCTCAGTCCGTCTGTGCTCCTACCCAAGCGCAGCACTTCCAGCTCTGTAGAGGACTCGTCTCTCAACGGGTCTCTCTCAAAGAGTCCCTCGCGCTTCGTGACACTGCCTCCGCCGCTGCCAGTAGTGGAGTCCGTGAAGCCGGCGGCAGCAACAGGGGGGGACGCCGATGTGCGCCTGGATCTCAGAGGACACAAGGTGCGCAGCTTTGATGCTGCAACAACTCTTTTCACATCTAAACTGGAGTTCCTGTACCTCCGCGACAACAAGCTCTCGGACCTGAAGGGAATCCAGCTTCTGAAGCGTCTCAAGGTGCTGGACATCAGCTTCAACGAGTTCACAGGTGCAGGATCCTTGGAGCAATTGCAGCATTGCCCCATGCTCCAGCAACTGTATCTTGCAGGCAACCAGATCACATCTCTCACATCATTGCCACAGCTCCCCAACTTGGAGTTTCTGTCCATTGCACAGAACAAGATCAAGTCCTTGGCCATGGCAGGAGGAGCAGGAGGATCACAACCCCGACTGCAGGTCCTAGCTGCCAGCAAGAACAAGATCACCACATTCAAGGGCTTCCCATACCTGCCATCTTTACAACACTTGCGCCTTGAAGAGAATCCCATACTCCTGCAGCAACATAGCTTTCACCTGCAGGCGCAAGCCATCATGCTTGTGGGTCGAGCTCTCATCAAGTTCAATGATCGAGATCTGTCTGTCCACGAGAAGGAGATTGCTGGTCAGTATCCCCCACACACAGCTTGGTGTCTCCAGAGAGGCTGGAAGCTCTGTGCTCCTGAACAAGCTGTGGCCTCGACCATGGAGTTTCTCATGTCTCACTGGACAAAGCTCTTGCCTCCAGGGTTCGCTGTGAAGAAGGTTCATATGGATTTGCCTGCTGAGGAGGATCCATGCCATTGTGAGTTCATGTTTGAGAAATTGAAGCATGCATTGGAACAAGAAGACAAAGAAGAAGACACAAAAGAAGAAGAACACAAAGAAGAAGACTCAGACTCTGAGCTTGAACTCCATTACCAATGGTTTGTTGCTGGTGAAGCTCCCATAGATTTTCTTCCTGTTGAAGGTGCAGTGAGTGATACATACTGGCCAAAGCACAAAGAAGTTGGACATTGCCTCAAAGTGGAATGCACCATTGTTCTCAAGGAGATCAAATTCGGCCCTGTCTTTGCCATCTCCATGCCTGTTTCTCCAGGAACTGGATGCCCCAAGGTCCTGCGCTTGGAGGTTGAGGGAGAAGCTATAGAAGGTAGCTTGATCAAGGGCTCTGCTGTAGTTGCTTGGTGTGGAGGAACACCAGGAGGAAAGTCTCTTGTGAGCTGGCTGAGACAGGAGTCCACCAAGGATAGCAATTCTGTAGCAATTGTATCAGGAGCTGAGGATTCAGCGGCAGCATACAAGCTTACATTGGATGATGTCGGCTTCAGTCTCATGTTCATGTTCACACCTGTCACTGAAGAAGGTGTGAAGGGAGAGGCACAGTTTGCAGTTACACCAGTCATTCAAGCCGCACAGCCATGTGTAACTGCTGTGAAAATTGTGGGTGAAGCTATTGAAGGAAATTTGATCCGTGGGATTGGCAACTACTTTGGAGGAAGGGAAGGTGTGAGTAAGTTCCAATGGCTGCGTGAAAGCCTTGAGTCAGGTGAGTTTAAGCTTGTGTTGCAAGAAAAGATGGAATACACATTGACAGACAAAGATGTGGGTTTGCGCATGATGTTCAAGTACACACCAGTGCGCACAGATGGGTGTCAGGGAGATCCAGTGACTGCCATGACTGCTAAGGTTTTGCTTGCTCCACCCTGGGTGGAGAAGCTGAGACTTCTGGGAGATATGAAGGAAGGTGGCAAAGTTGCCATCAGCGCCATTTTCACTGGTGGAACAGAAGGTGCAAGTTGTGTACAGTGGTTCAAGAAATCCACACCCGGTATACCAGCAGAGGATGAACAGCTAGAACCACTAAGCAGCTCTACAGTTGCCAAAGCTTTTTGCATTCCTTTAGCAGTGGTTGGCCACTATCTTGTTGCCAAGTACACGCCTGTGCGTAGCACCGATGGTGAAAGTGGCAAACCCACCTTCATCATCTCAGAGAGTGTTGTCGAGATGCTCCCCCCTGAGTTAACCTCCCTAAACATAGTGGGAGAGTGCACTGAGGGTGAAACCTTAACTGCCCAATACAGGTATGCTGGAGGTTATGAAGGTGGGAGTCAGTATGAGTGGTATCTGCATGAGAGCAAAAGTGGTTATGGCACCTCCATTCCAGAAGCTGCAGGTCAGTTGCAGTACAGAATAACAAAACAAGCTGTCAACAGGTTCCTCTCATTCAGGTGTAAGCCGGTGCGGGATGATGGTTTGCAAGGGGACTGGCAGAGTACGTTCACTGCAGACCGCATACAAGCAGGCTCTCCCATGTTCCTATCATTGCGCATTGTTGGAGAACCAACTGAAGGCCATCAGATACATCTGGAGAAAGAGTATTGGGGTGGAGATGAAGGATCCTCAAAGGTTCAATGGTTCCTAACTCGACAGGACTGGACACAGCGTAAGATCAAGGGTGCCACAGAGCAATCCTACACAATTAGTGTGGATGATATAGAGGGGCTCATCTGTGTTTCATGCCAGCCAGTGCGCAGTGATGGTGTAACAGGTCCTGTTTCTGTGTCTGCACCCATTGGCCCTGTGCTTCCAGCTCCCCCAATGTGCAAGGCACTTCAGATCTGCGGCTTGCCAGTGGAAGGTGGAAGCCTCAGCTTTGAGGCTTCTTACACAGGTGGTGAGAAAGGTGACTGCACACACAAGTGGGTTCGGGTGAACTCCAATGGCATTGAAGAGCTCTTGAGCACTGATGATGATAAGCTCAACCTGACTTCTGAGGATGTTGGAAGCCGGATCAAGCTGGTCTTTACACCCATACGCAAAGATGGTGCTGCAGGGGACTCACAATTGGTTTTGTCAGAAGAAGTTGTAGATGGTGAGCCTGAGGGACAGGGACTAGTAATCCCACAGTGTTTCCAGGATGTTGAGGTTGTGCCTCAGACAGTGTACTTTGGTGGTCAAGAAGGCGCAAGTGAGTTCACCTGGTACAGAACTAAGCACAAACTTGAGGATGGTCGGCTGCCCAGTGATGCACACTTGCTTTGCAAAACTGAGGTATGCACCCCAAGGCTGGATGAGGTGGGATCCCACCTGTTGCTTCACTGGGTTCCAGTGCGAAAGGATGGTAAGCGTGGCACCCCCATCATAGCCTACAGCGATCTTGTTCTTCCAGCATTTCCAGAAGTTTGTAATGTAGCAATAAGAGAGGTTTCAGAAGGTGTGTTTGTTGGAGAGGGTGTGTACTATGGTGGGCTGGAAGGTCGAAGCCATGTGTGCTGGTATCGCCAAACAGCTGGAAATGTGCGCACACTTATCCCTGGTGCAGAAACAAAGACGTACGTGGTGAGTGATGAGGATTACACATGCTCCTTGATATTCGGGTACACACCAGTTCGAGCAGATGGAGTTTCTGGCAATCTCATGATATCAGAACACACCGCTCCCATATATCCAGAGTTGCCAAGGATACAAAAGCTTGTCATCTCTGGAAAGGTAATGGAGGGCGAAACAATAACCGCTGTGGAGGTCATTCCAAACACGGCTTCACAGCAACATTCATGGGAGCAGTACACCAAGGAAATCAGGTACCAATGGTCACGTCTGTGGCAACCAGAATCCCCAGACACCTATGAACGCCTTGCAGTGCAACAGGCATGCATGTACAAAGTGAGGCTGGAGGATGTTGGTTACTGTCTGCGCTGCGAATGCGTTGTCTTGGATCTCTTTGGGAGATCCACTGAACCAGTCATTGTCATCACATCACCTGTTGTTCCAAGTCTCCCAAGGGTGGATTGTCTGGAGATAGAGGGGCGAGGGTATCATACCAGCATTTATGCTGTTCGTGGGATCTACAGTGGTGGCAGGGAAGGCAAGAGTTTGGTTCAATGGTTCAGAGCCATGGCTGGCAGTCCAGATCTGATTCCCATTTCTGGTGAGGTAGGCCGCATGTATGAAGCAAATGTGGATGATGTTGGCTACAATCTTGTTGCAATGTACACACCTGTTCGGGAAGATGGGGTAGAAGGAGGTCCTGTGACAGCAGCAACTGAGCCCATCATTGTTGACCCAGAGGTTGCAAAGGAGGTGAAGCTCAAAGTAGAGGCTGGAGCAGTGAAGTTTGAAGCATTACGAGATTGTGACCGATCAACCGCAGTGAAGGCACATCGAAACCAGGGTCTTGGAAACCTTGAGAGACGAGTAGTTGATGTGAACAGGAAAAGAGTGAAGGTAATCAAACCAGGCTCTAGAACCAGCTTTGCATCCACAGAACATCGCGGCACATATGCTCCCCCTTTCCATGTGGAGGTTTTCCGGGGTGATCAGCACCAGATCAAGATTGTGATGGACATGAAGCATGAGGTGGACCTCATGGTACAGTCCCGCCATATCCGGGATATCTTTGTACTTGTCATCCGTGCTTTCTCACAACAGTTTAACAGCACACCACTGAATTTGCTGTTGAAGATGTGACTAAAGCCTCAAACTCAGTTCTTGCAGTTTTACCCACCCCATCTTTTTTGGCCCCCTTTCTTCCCTGAGCTCCCATTCTTTTAAGGCCAATAACTGACCCATCTGGCTAACCCACGAGAATCAAGTCAGGGCACCTGTCTGGCTATTAATTGTTGTATAGTGTGATACTTAAGCTTAAATACACTATGCATAGCAAATCCAATCAGAATTGTTCAAGAACTCTGGTATAACAAAACATTCATCTGGTTTTTGTAAGCCCAGTACTTCCTTTGTGTTACCCTTCTCCTCTCTGGTTGGGACACTCCACATTTTCCAGACCATATTCTGGATTCTTTTGCAAACATGGAACAGCAGTTCTTGCCTTCTTCCCAACAACAGAAAGATGATCATGCCTCAGGTATTCAACTGTCCTGTTCTGTTTTGTTCAAGAAATCCTGTGCTCTTCTGGATGGGTGAGAAGAATATTGAGTAGCCTTGTGCGGAGCCAATGGACTTAACTTTGCAAAGAAAATGCAAATGTGGGTCTATGAAAGTGAAGTAGTATTGTACCTGTAAATGCCTGATTATCATAAATCTCCTGCAAAGCAAGACCTACCCTATGGAGTGATGTTTTTCTGTGGCACAATTGCTGTACCAGAGCTTGACAGCCAAGGCCACAGTTTGGTCATGACTCAACAAAGTACCTTTGTTAATGTTTTCGATAAGCTCTTGATGTGTGAAAGTTCTATGCCTTCTTGTTTTATGCTCCAGTTTGGCATGCAAAATGATGTTTGTTTATTCTGCACTAATTTTCTCACAATTGTGCATCTTTCTCTGCCATTATCTGGGCTACTACTTTCCTACTTGGAACTGCTCAAGCAAATCGAGAAGCTCAATAACCACTAAACAATTGCTCCTAGATCACAACATTCCTTGAGTAGCAGTATTCATTACTGTCCGCATCATTAGGATCCAGGTTCTAGTTCCTTCCAAATCACACTTTAATTTTGCAGTTTTCTAGCTTTTCATGAGTATAAGTGCATTGCAAGCTTTGGCTTATATGATGCCCCAGAGCCAATCCCTCAGCCCATTTTAGCAAGTTGTTCATTGAGGAGCACAAATTTTGTTAAGGATGATGCTCCATCCTTTCTTCCTTCTTTTCATCAGTCCTCTTTGAATTACAAATTTTTTCACTCTTTTATGTGGCTCTGGGCTTGGTGGCGGTACCACCATCTTGTACAGCCATGCCAAGAGGAATCTGACCTTGGAAGATGTGATTGGCATGGTGTACCTGGAGCAGGGGCATCAAACGCCACTCTTTGTGAAAATCAGTCAGAAGGGTTCACATATTTTGAAACAATCTTCCCAAGTAAACACACCCACTGAACATATTGCCAGCATTGCTCCTTGAGCACAGATGAATAACTGGTATGTTTTTAGTTTATATTTTTCCACATTGTTGAACAAATGCTCTCAAGAGAGGTTCATGAAATGTGTGCCCTTTTATATTGAAATTCATATTGAAACAACTCAGTGGAAGGAAAGTGACCAAACAGAATTTTCTCATGCAAGGACTTTACTCATAAACCTCATCACAGTGTCCATGTCAGGAAGAGATGGGATTGCGCCTCTCTCTGTTGTTGTGATGGCACCACAAGCATTTGCAAACTTGAGGGCTTCACGCAACCGACCTTCATTCTGTGAGTCCCACAAAAGCCAGTCACCAGTGTCAGTCTGACAATTTCAGGAACCCCTGGATCAGAGTAAAAAAGAATGCAAAAAAAGTTGAGCTCCACCAACTTACACATTCCTTTTTATAGAATATCTGTTATGTTCTGCAAGCATATGCTGCTCTCTTGCCATTTCTAATACCCAAACCATAGGATAAGAAATCTGGTGAACTCCTGCATAGCATGAAAATCAAGAGATTTCTAATGAAGCTACGACAAAAAAGAGTGGCATGTGCTCTTGCCTCCAAGATTGATAAGTCCTTTCCAAGCTGGATCAAAATGCCAGCACAAAATGCATCACCAGCCCCGGTGGTGTCCACCACTTGCACTTTGAGTGAGTCAACTCTTCCTTTAAATTTCTGCATTTTCATCAAAGGACATAACATGTCAGTATTGCAACCAACTCTACCAGGTGTAACCTATATTGTGGCCTCAACCATATTTTACTAGAAAAAATGTGTGTGACGGGGATCACCCAACACCACATATGGAGGGCATTTGCACATTTCCAGGGACTAGATGTAGTAAAAGGCATGGGCATCTCTAGAGGGTTGATTCATAATGTTTGAACAAGCTGAAAAAAACCAGGGAAAACTGGTTGGAACTCCAAGTTCATTCCTTGTAGACATGACACACTCTTTGAACAGAGCAACGAGAATGAGAGAGCAGCAGTAACATCATGACTTTGCAGAAGGTTTGCACACCCAAGTGCAAGATCCATCTTTCTACAAATCCCTTGTAATACAGAAATGCTGATGTAGAGGTGCATTCAAGATTGCAGGCAATAAGAGCATCCACACCACAACCTTATCACCGCCCAATAGAGGAACCCTGTAACGGCCAAGATTTCCAGAACAGCTCTTTCTTTCACATGAACACTGAAAACCTAACCAGGTGGTCACAAAAAGCTACAATGGAAAATGAGCTTTGACATACCGGGGTATAATATCGACATCCCTCTCCACCTTCGGTCACCAGCATCAGCTTACAACCAGGGTGGAGAAGAGTCAAATTGTTCTCATCTTTCGTAGGATCTCCACCTGTGAGAAATTTCACCTCCTCGTCGCTCACCTTTAAAACCCACAATTCAGAGAAAGTTTCCAAAGTCAGGTCTCTTACAAATTGCAATTGACTGAGCTCATCATGTATTGCTATCACAGCTGTTTACCAGACACTTTGCATCCAGCTAAACAGCTACATACAAAAACCAGACAGACGCATATTCAATGTTACCATCCAAGTGCCTCCCACAATCATCACAAGCAGCCTTCCCCAAATGAATTGAATACCATCCAGCACAGTCCTGGCTTTCATTGGCACTTAAACATTCTAAAGGAGATAATTTACAAATGGGTTCATTGTAAGTGCACCTTAATGATATCAGCCTGATCCCAAATACTTTTGATGCCCTCTCTTGCTGCCTTTTCTGATGGCCACAAGGGCAACCGCAGATTGGGGTCATAAGACAGCACTGCGCCTCCTTCTTTTGCAATTCGCATGGCTTCCAGATGCGTTGAGCGAGAGGGCTCAGTTATCAAACTGATTGACCCATAATGCAAGATTCCAGCCTATCATTTCATGTGCACCCCTTGTCATTGTCAATAGGTTGAAATTCCCTGAGCATGACAGGAGAACTGGATGTATATAATATTTTGCTTCCTAAGGGATTCACTCTCTTGCCAGAACATGATGATGTGCACAAAGTCCACAAAGTTGAATGATAGAAAGCAGCAAAACCCAATATTGATTATGTTCCCACAGTAACACGCCTAAACAGGGAGGGCAGCATAGATGTTGTGGTAGGGAGCTGCTAAAGAATGAGAGATGATGGAAAGCTACCTCTCTGAGAAGGTCTGTATCAAGTTCCTTGGGCTCAAACAACATGTCTGCACTTGGATTCCGATAAAACATAAATTCCCTCTCCCCATCATGCCGTAGTGTGACAAATGCGAGTGCAGTCCTTGCATTTGCATCAAACCGGCATCCCTTGGTTTCAACTCGATTCTCCTTGAGCACATCAACCAACATGTAACCAAATTCATCGTCCCCAACCTGCACAAAGCATCCAGTATTGATTTGATCACCTGAAAAAACATCTCAGAACAAGAAGTTGCAAAACAACACTCCCAGATAGTGCTTGCTTAGTGTCATCCATGGAATAATGACAATGGGCTACCTTAAGATTCAAATCCATGAAACACTTTTCGTTGGGTCCAAAAATGAGAAATTAAAAGAGTGGATGCTTGCTTGATTTTCAGAGTGCAAAGAAGCTCACTTTGCCTACAAAAGCAGCATTACCCCCAAGCCTTGCAATGCCAACAGCAACATTGGCAGGAGCACCTCCAGGAGCTTTCTTAAAGGCTGGGGCTTCTGCCAATGACACGCCTCCAACTGTCGGTACAAAATCAATCAACATCTCCCCAAAGCAGACTACTCGTTTATTGTCATGCTCACTTCTGACTGCTTGAATCCACAGCAGCAGCAGCCACGGTAGCAAAGACCCAAAACCCAGAGAAACAGACCAGAAGTCAAACACAGCAAAAGCACTGGATTTTCATGCCAGGGATTCTCAAACTGATGCTAACATCTTCATAACCCAAAAAACCAAACCACATATCTCGAAAAGCAAGCTCCCAACAATTTATCCATCCTGCCAAAAACATCCTCAAAGCTCTCCCAAAAAAATCTCGTAAGAACAACAACCCTAATACTGTTTTGCAGTGCAAAACACAACCACTAGTGTCTTTCCAAGAGCACAAGACAAGATGGAGACTTGGACTCGCACCATGATGAAAACATGCACAACAACTTCCCATTCTTGACACAAGAGACAGAGCGAGCTTGTCTCTGAACCAACCTGAGAGAGTTGATCTGTGGCTCCGGGGTGCCCCATTAGGAGTCTTCAGCAGCAGCCCTTGAGACAATTTGGGGCTGGAATTTGCCGGCACGAATGTCTGCGACAGCAACGGCTGCTTTACCCCACCGCCGCCGCAACGGCGACGCTTGCACGACGCCGATACTCTAGCCGACGCCCCATCCCCACCAACATAGCTTTTACTGTCCCCCGGACCGACTGCTTGCAGATTACATGGGGTGGAGGAAGAAAACGCACTGCTGCTGCTACTACCGCAGAACACCATCTCCACTGACCCGATCGACCTCAAAATTCCCCCAACCCACCCACCACTTCCCAATCAATCAAGCAATCAATCCTCACAGCAGCTCCTTCGATCCCCGCTGAAAAACCCTAAAAAAATACCACCACCACCACCTCGACCTTCTCCTTCTTCTCTTTCGCCTCCTCCTTCTCTTCCACCTCTTCCTTTGCTCCCGGATCCAAGTACCCACAAACCAGAGCCACCAACAACAGCAACAGGGAGAGGAGCAAAACCTACTGTACCAGCGGCATGAAATGCAGAGACGTGGGGACAATGGGCAGTGGGTGGAAGAGTGAAGGGATCGAAAGCTGCAGCAGAAGAAGAGCAGGAAGAGAAGAAGTTGCTTGTGGGTGTTGCAATGAGCACTGTAGCGATCGGCATTGCAGAAGATCGATGAAGACGGGAGAGCATCCCGCAAGCGACAATGGGGTCGCCGCCGTGTGCGTTCTTCCTACCCTCCCCCTGCCGGTCTTCTTCTTCTGTCCTATCTGCTTTGCACGGCCTACGCTGCGCTCCCATTGGATCATGCTACCTACTAGGTAGGTACCTACCTACCCCCTTCGAATATTGGCTAGGCTAGGCTAGGCTAGACTAGACTCACTGCAGTGTTTTTTTGGACAATTTTGTATCCACAGGAAGATTTAGCCAAATTTGGCTACAAGGTAAATAAAGGCTAAAGAAAATTATTCTTCTATATTTTTGGCTACCTACTTGAACCATGTATAGAAATCTGGCGATTTTTCTTAAAATTTTCAGCTTCTGGCTATTGAAAATCCCAAAGAGCACATGGTTTTAGCACTTATTATTTTTTAATGTAGCATTTTCGCTATCTATAGCCAACAAAGCAAGGCTGAAACTCAGCCTGTTTTTTTTCCAGGCTCTCTGTAGCCAAAAAGAGAAAATTTTAAAATTTAAAAATCTAAAATCAATTTTTATTTTTTTGGAGATTTTCATTAGCCAGAATCCGACCAAAGCTTAAGAAAAATCACCCCATTTCTATACATGGTTCAAGTAGGTAGCCAAAAATATAAAAGAATAATTTTTTTTACTGTCATATTTACCGAGTAGCCAAATTTGGCTAAATTTTCCTGTGGATGATCGCCACTTTGGCTACATCACAAAATTGACTCAAAAAACACTTTGGCTATACTAGAGCCTGCTGCTGCTGGGTTTGACTTCTTGATTCCGGTCAAAGCCCAAGCGTCAAGGGTCATGTGACTGGATGAAAATTCTAGGTTTGTTCGAACCTATGTGGATGGATAGATGGATGAAATGATGAAAGCGGTGGTTGGTGTGAGATTCTGGGAACGCAATATGTACATCATCATTATCATCATCATCATCTTCCTGGATGGATGAAAACCCTAACTTGGTTCCACATAGGTTGGATGGATGAATGAATGATGAAGTTAGTGGTGGTGTGAAAAATGTGAACCGAATAAAATCATCTTCTTGGATGAAAACTCTAAGTTGGTTCTACATATGTGGATGGATGATAAAGCAGCGGTGTCAAATTCTGGAACCAAATAAAATGACTATACAGAATGGAAATGAAAAGAATGACTGAATGGATGGAATGGATGGATGGATGGATGGATGGACGGATGGACGGACCTCAAATGCAAATTATTTGTAGGGTAGGTATAAAATGGACCAAATAGGCTTTTTCTTTTTCTGTTCTTTTTTATTTAAAAAAAGAGAAAAAGAATAATGCAACCCAATGTTCTGATTGGCCCAGGAACCAAAACTTATGTCCCCAACCTCAGTTCCCAATTGGCTTTTATGAGTATTGGAAGTTTGGTTCGGTTTAGTTCCGTTTTTTTTTTTTTTGGTTTTTTTTTTCTTTTTGGATCCTTCTTCCTTAGTAAAGGACCCACATTTTATTTTATTATTAAATTTTTATCCTAGAAATCTAAGAAGTGGCATCCTAGGTACACCATTTAGAGCGGTGTTTCCATTTATAGCAAATTTTTGCACCAAGCCCACCCGAAAAGAAAATAATAATATTATTTATTTATTTATTTATTTATTTATGTTGCTTTCTTGGTTTTTTTATGAATTTTTTTTTTACCAACAAAAAGAGGTTAATTTTGGTTTTTGAAGAAAATGTCACCAATTCTTTTGCCTTTGGAAGTCTATTGCCAATTTTCCATTGCTTGAAGAAAGTCTCTTTGCCACTTGGCTATAATTTGAAGGAAGCTTTCGACAAATTTCTAAAAAAGATAGTTAATAAAGGCTAAATCTACCTTGTGATGCTTCGCCACTTCCTTCTTCAATTTTTTTAAAAAAAAACATTGATTAGGATGTCATAAAAACTTTGCTGTTTTCATTAAATAATGTAAATGCATGGTGGATGACAATTTTGTCATCCATGCATATACGTTGTAAATTTCACAAGGTAGTTTGGAGATAGTGGCCCAAATGGATGGATGGATGGATGCAATATTGCGTGGGTTTCTCAAAAGCAAAAAATTCAATAAAATAGGGACATCTTTTAGTCCCTTATGAGGAATTCAATACACAATCAACAATCATTCACAAAATTTTCAATTATTTGTAAGGTTTTTTTTTCCTCAAATTTTTGATATAACGTCAATTGGCAAGCATCCCAAAAGCAATCTCGCACTAAATGGCTATAGCTTCATAGAACCTGTATCAACATTTTAAAAATACACACAAAAACTATTACTAAGCTAGAAGTAGAGGGGAATTGTGGCAAGATTTTTTTCTCAAAAGAAAAATTGAAAAATTGCAATTTTTCCTCAAAAAAAATCGACATTGGATTTTTTTCTCCTTTTTAAAAAAATAAAAAATAAAATTTAGCATTTGTGCAAATTGTAGCCAAAAAAAAAGAAAAAAAAAGGTTTTCTACAAATGAAAAATTCAATAGTTTTGTGCATATTTTCTTTATATGTTGAGTCTAATGCTCACAAAATAAACAAGTAAAAGTAGTTTGATTGTATGATTAAGAAAAATCCGAAGTGCTACCTAAAATTCAAAGACTTATTGAAAGCCCTTACAATCTACTATGCTATGAATAAGATCTAACTAGTGACAACATTGTAACATGAAAATCAAATAGCTATTGATTGCCTTTATATTTTAGGATGTTAAATGAAGAAAACTTTTGAATTTTCGAAATTTTGAACTTTTGGTAACCATTGGATTGCTGAAATAATAAAATTTAGGCTAATTCTTAGGTCGATCGGTGATAGATTTCAAGATGATAACCTTTTGAAAGGGTCATTTGAGGTTTGAAAAGGGTATCAACCCAAGTATTTTGGCTAGCACTACCTCTACTAAAACACCTTTGGTAACCTTTGGAAATGGGTTGCACCAAAATTTTATAAAGTATTTAAACTTCATTTTTTGAAATTTAGAGATTTTTTCTTCTTTTATTTCTTAGGCACTTGTACGAGATCGTTACTTAGAACCAAACTACAATAGATTTTTGATGTTTTTCATCACTTTGGAATGAATTCCCTTGCCACGGAAATGTATTCCTTTTTTGGCATATTGCATCACAAATGTCTTTGAATGTGTTTATCGTTTGATCATTGAGATGGTAAGTCCTTTAACCTACAACTTCGTTGTGTGCTACGACATTGGTGGCTACACATATCACTATATTATAATTCCTAACAACTTTGTAAAATTTTGAGAATACAACTCGTTTTGAATCACAAGGTTTGTGAGTAATTTTCACTACCTACCAAACTATTTCAATATCTAAACAAATTGAACTTGATAATTATATAACTTTTGTTTAGGGCTCTAAGGTTTTAAATTCTTAATCAATTTGGTTCCCTTTCAAAGAACTTGGTTAAATTTGTAACTTTAAAATCATTCATTCAATAGCACAAGTTAAAATGTTGCATTGCAAAATTCTATGTACCACTCGATCAGTTTTTGGGTGACCTTATCATATGACATGTACATTATACCTCTTATTTACCCTAAGCCCTATTTATTCAAACTCACAAAATATGGCACGAAATTTTCACTTATGCATAAATCATGTGCAAAAAGGCTATTCATAAGTTGTAAAAATGTCATGTACCTAACATAAAGGTATGCATTTTTTGCGGTATATAAATTTGGAAAAAATATTAAATTAGGTTATATGATTTATCGTATAAATATCTAATGGGTAAAATTGGGGTGAAAAATATGCCCACACAATATTGGTTTAAATTCAACAATATTTGCAACTTCCTTCAATTGATATTTCAATTTTCATTATCTATTAAAATCATGTGAGGATATAACCAAGTTTGGAAACAAATATAGAAAAAACAAAAATTGCTCACAACTATGTAAGAATAGCATCAATGTGTGTTTCATTAGCCATGCTTAGTGTGATTTATGTTAATTATTTGATTACATGGTGTAATTGGTGTATTTTAGTTGTTGGGTAAATTTGTAATTTCATAGTCATTTTGTTGTGCATTTTTTTGGTTGCACAAACACTTGTGATGCAAAAAATTTCATTGTGATTTTTTTTTAAAAATTCATTTTTTGCTCTTTTGTGAGTACTTATGCATGTGAAATCATCAATTTGGTAGAAGAATTGGCAACGCGAACCCCTTGTATATGTAAATTAGTGACATATTGGTTTTGAACTTGGAAATGAATGTTGAAGAAGGTTTCACCAATGGTTCAGACATTTGAGATTCAAATTAAGTTTCATTAACATGTATTCTAAAGGTTCTTAAGCAATGTTGTCATGACCAATTTGACAAAAATGCAACTTATGCACTCATTATGATTCAACTATAGTGAATTTGTTCAAGTAACTACAACTAAAGCACACATGAAAATAATAACCACAAAGGAATTCTATAAGCTTTAGGTTTTAATTCAAAAAGTTGTATGAAAATGATGCAAGATGATTTAGGTTTTCTCAAAATACCCTTGGTACATGGGAGGTGCCCATGCATATGGTTTTTTCCACTTGTTTCCATGGCAGTTCTCTTCTTGTATGACTTGTCAAATCAAATTTGAGATTTATTTTGGTTTATGAATTTCCACCTTGCTCCCATACCCCAAGTCATCTTGTTCCCCGATCTACACAAATTTTTAATGTCCTCCTCACACTACAATTTAAGCCCCCCTAAATACTTTCATGTTTTGCAATGCCACTAAGCCAAAGACAATGACCAACAACAACCATTACAAATAAACTTGAAGAAACAAAAATAAAACTTTCACATTGTGCATCATAAATTTTAGATCAAGCATGATAAGTTCAACAAATTTGGTAACAACATTTGCCCATAGTATAACATAGACATTTGGCCTTGATGCATGTAGGAAAACACTTAATTAGTTTAAAACATTTCTACCATAGCACTACATTCAAGGTGTCAACTATATTTATCACATTCAAATTATGGGGTTAATGTTTACCCATCCCCAACCTACAAACAACAAACATGAGATCACATACATTTCAATTGAATTTACCACTTGAATTAACGTCTCTCTTTACTTTCTCGCTTTCTAAAATTTGATTAATAATTCTTTGTATCACATCCATCTTCATTTTGCTATTTCCTTTACACTCTTTGAAGTGTCCTCGATGACTTCTACAATTGAAAAATCTCTTGCATATAATTTCCCTTTTTTTTCCTTTGATGCACTTCAATTAGCTTTGCTTCGAACTTCAAGTAGGTAAGTGGTCCTAGTTCTTGGAGTATTGGAACAAAAAGAAGGAACAACACCTTGTGTTTTCATCATGATTTTGTGGAGTGTGTGAAACATTTTTGTGTCTAAGGTGCAATCTCATCATCACTAACATCAACAAACTCAACTTCTATTGTGACTAGTTCTCACACCTTGATAAACACTCTTTGACACACAATTTATTTCAGTTTTATGTTATAAAAGTTATCAAATTGGTCATACCAAGGATTTCAATTGGATGTGTGTGGGTGCATTTATAGTTTCGATCTTCTTCTTTTCCTTGAAGTATTTCTCCCATGATTTATTTCAATTGTCTCTCATTTGTTTCCATGTCTATTGCATGTGGTTTGCAAAAATTAGCATTCATCTTCATTGTGAATTGAATCCAATTTGCCTCTCTCAAAGGCTTCTTGTTGTACTCCTAGTACTTCACACCGCATATGTTTATGAGAAATTAGAATTGTGCATTTGTCCATTTGATTGCCATCCCTCAAGATGTTATCCTCTCTCACCGCCTTCATAGTAAAGGAAGAACACATCACCAGTTTGAAGAGGTTATGTGCTGTGAGAATTTTGCAACTCCAGGAGATTGTGGGAATGTTCATCTCTCTCCATAGTAGGATGTGATATCTCTCACCTTTGTTCTGATGGTCGGGTCTCCTTATGGGAATTTCTTGATGGCAGTTCACAATTTGTGGTGGTGGATCCCATGGCCATCAGGAGACAATCATGTTCCCAAGGTCAGAGAATGTATGCTCTCTCTCTCACCATGCATGAGATTGGTCACCTGGCAGATGTGTTCTTTGCTGTTGCAGGAATAGGAAACCTTGAGGTGTTGAGACCTTGATTCTGACAATAGTTTTTGAGGTCATCTGAACAAAGAAGGTCCAGGTGTGAACCATGTGTTGAACTGGGCTCTTGCATCTAAAGAAGTTCCTCCACAAGGGGATGCTTATTAGAATCTGAAGGAGAAGAGGTGACAAAGCATAATGCTACTGTTCCAGCTCTGGTGATGAGTCTTTCCTGTCTCTGGAACTTGCATGCTTGTTGGCAAAAGAGTTTCAGAGCAGAAAATGGAGTGGTGCAGCTTTCAAACCATGTCATGTTTCTGACTTCAGAGCAAAAAATAGAATGTTGCAGCTTTCCAACCATTTCATTGTTTCTGACTTCAGAGAGGACCTTGCTTCTATTAACAACATCATGGCTGGATCTGGGACTATAGAGCCAACATCTCCTACAATAGTCTACACATGGGGATCTTACTCTGTGGGAGCAAAAGACACCAGCAAAGCTCAGTTCAACAGCCTTTTTAAGGAATTTAGTTAGTGAGTTTATATCCATGTTTAGGTACAGTGGTCAGATGTTGAGGGATGATGCGCCTGTGAGAGAGGAGGTTCCTGATTCATGAAGAAGACACAGAATTTGGAATTTCTTTCAGAAGCTCATTCAATTTGCTATGCATTGATGTTAGAAATCAAAATCATTATTTCACATGTGCAGGTGACATCACATCTATGTGCATGATGGTGCTGTTGGGTCATCACCCCATGTTGATGTCAACGTGTGCACCATTCCTGACAACCCCTCAGCTGCTTTGACTTTGTCCATCATCCTCAACCCAGCACCAACACGAGTGGTATCTCACAATGCGTTTCCTCTCACAGTCTATGTTGCCTCAAATTACAGGTGAGCTCTGAAATATTGACTTTCCTATGCAGCTGTAACACATCCCAAAAATGTTGAGTGCAAAAGTATTCAGCTTGTGCATAGCTTGAGCATGAAATTTTTTGGCCTCTGCTTTTAACTTACCATTGTTGGACAATCACAAAGTCCAAGGAATTGACTTTGGAACCTTTACATTTGTTGGTTGCTAGTTCCCGACTGTTGCTTGGATGATCACCGATTGCATCAATAATTGTTTCTAGACCCTGGCATGGAAAATGACACAGAAACTGTGGAGAGCTCAGTGGCTGCCTTGGCATCACCCAATCTCACTTCTTGTAATGCTCTCCCTCTGTTTTCAAGGTCAGAACTCAGAACACTCTTTTTTTTCCTTCCACCTTGACATATTTGTGGTGAGGAGCAACTGCAGGTAGAGAGAATTATATATATTCAGAGCTTTGTTCGGATACACCTCCATCCTGTTACTTTTATGAAGAAGGCAGAGTGACACTGTGTTGTGAGATACTGACTAAATTTGTGTTGGGTTGGAGGGATCAGGTTATTGGTGCAAGGAGATGCAACAGTGGTGTTATTCACACCCGAGTCAGTGGTCCATTGGTAACCCTACTCTGCTTGAGGCAGCAGTGTCATCAGACCTTGGCATAGCATGGAGCAAAGATGGTGTGGCACACCTCTTTGCAAGCCATATGCCACAGGCTGCCAACCTTTACAAGACACCCTCCTCCTTTAGTTTTGGTGACTGCTGACAGGTGTGCTTCATCAATACCCTTTAAAAGGCGGCATTGTCCTTGTGGCTCATGTGGATGGAAATATGGTTGTCACTGAATCCTAAACACCTCACTGGGAGAGTGCTCTCTTTACATACTTTACGGTTCAATGTGGATTAGCTTGACCAGTCTGTCTGCTTAGATTGATAGGAAGACTTCAGCCCATCCATTGTGGGCAGTGTGTGTACTTAATTAGTTCATTATCGAAGGTGTGAATCCTGTTGTGCAGGTCTGGGGCTGTGCCAGAAATCACAAAGGTGACACCTGAAAAGGCAGCTGCTTTGTTAATAGCAGGCTACACTGGAGACCAATTTCATCCTGGATACCAGCCACCTGGTCCAGGATCTGTTGACGATCCCATCAATCTTGCAAAGGGACTCTCTTCTCTGGTTATGGAGAGATTGCTCCTTGTCTGATTCTAAGAAAACTGGCTCTCTTAAGATAAAACTGCCCTTTACTGCTGGCTGGCTGGTTGTTGACATGCTCACTGTAGTGAAGATGGTTCTGTACAGTGTCCATAATGCATTTGTTAGGAACTGTGGAGAGTTTGCAAAGGTTTGTTTCTGGAAACTAATGTTGCAGTTGAAGATATGTGGTGATTTGCAACCAATTGTGAGCATGAATGTCCTTAAGTCAAAGTACAGGGAATTCATGCACACAGTAGGTTTTCCAGAGTTGCCAAAGGAGTTTCTGATGTGAGTTTGATGGCTTGGAGGACTGAAGACTTCCTCCCCATGTTGGTAAATTAGAAAACCACGAAAAGAATGATAAGGTACTTCGAAGGCTTTTCCTTTTGCTTCTAAGCTGTGGATGGCCAGCTCAAAAATACATGACCATAGTTTCTGTCTTTGTTCGAAGAGCCTCAAAATGCAGAATTCTTTGAAATAAATGGACTTGATTTTCCATCTTATTGGACATCATATGTGTGTTCACAAGAAACCCATTTGTCCTGCTCCAGGTTTACATTACAATGTACATTATGCCACATCTATAATCTATCATCTACTGGGCAAATGTCCTAACAGGCCCATCATTCTCTTCAATATGAAAATCGTTGTGTATCTTATACCCATCTATAGTTGTTTCAATTGCTTCTTGGGAAAGGTGCTCTCTTCCACCATGTCTTTGTTTTGTGAGGAATGGAGACTCACCAAACTTCATCAAGCATAGAAATGAAAAAAGGGGGAAACGCAAAAATAAAACCTCTAGAGCATTAAGCATTTTGCACTCTACCCGAAGACACCCCAAGTGACCTATTAGCAAGAGACTAACACTAAGTTGAGGGGCATGGAAGCAAACACTACTCATGAGCTTATTAATCACATCAAAGCAATGCACCTAATGTGAAGTGAAAGAAACTACTCTTGGTGAAACTCGGTTCTATATTTTTCATGGTGCCCACGTTAAACACAATATGTAGTATGTACTACCAAATGATCAGGGCACTACATAATTGGTGATTGATTTTCATTGTTGGTTGCACATAGTGAAGACAATTTTTTTTGACTCAAAATGCTTGAATCCCAATTTGTTGTTTCATGTAAAGATTAATTTTGTGTCTATTTATTGATTTGGCAATTTGAACTTTTGTTTCTTCATGAGATCCTCATGGCTACCTATGAATAGCCTTCTAATAAAGAGGCAATTCCAAACATGAACATGGAGACATCCATTCAAATCATTATCTAGAAACTACTAGAATTTTTTTTTCAAAGAGTTCAAGAAAACACAGGACTCTGTTCAATTGAACCTGTAGCACTTTTTGGAGGTGAACTCATAGTACAATTGGTCAGACTATGAAATCTTCTTAAATGTCCTTGTTGATGCATTAAACTAGAAAACTAACTAAATTTGAGTATATATGGTAGGACGGGTGAGGCAAAGACCCAAGGTTTACTACGAGGGTGAAGAAAGAAGACAATTTTTCTATGGGATTTTATTGTGGGGGAAAAACATAGTCCTTTAGAGACCGACCTCTCCAGGCCCACACGGAGTCGACGTTATTGTTGTTTTGGTTTGGCCTTTGCATGACATGCAGGGACGGAAGAAAAGAGAGATATGACAAAGTCACCGGCCAGTGCTAAAATCCATACACGAAATAGGGGGGAGGTGGGGACCTACATCCGACTTTTTCCTTAAGGACGGTATTAACCGATCCTGGGGCAAGCACACACCAGACCACTCACATTTGCACCTCTTGCTTAAGAATGCCAAGTGGCCAACTCACGCATGAACTTCTAATGTGTCCCCAATCGAGAACCAAGAAAAGATCACAGCCTAAGACGCGTGCGGACCTGGTCAATGGGGCCACCTACGCCGTCTTCTCAAGACAAAGTTTTACAATTGAAAAAAATCCCCCATTCCCATGAATGAACCCTAATGAACCCAACTTCATGCTTTGGGTAATAGCGGTTTAAATGTTGAAAAGGAGATGTGAATTTTATTTACAAATCAATTGTTTCACCTATTATGATATATCTTACATATATACTATACATACGCGCATGGTATACATATTTTGTAAATATAAGATTATTGTAAGAGCAATTCCACCCACAAAAGTACCGTGGATTAAAAACTATAACTTGGATGAATTTCACACTTTCTATAGTAGGAAATTGTGTTTGGCTCTCTAAAATATGCAAACTACACAATGTTGTCCAAAAAGACCTGTAAAGAAATATGTTTGATTTGAATATGGCGCTAGTGATGGCATTCAACTCGTCCTTGATGTACACTCTTCAAGAATTGCATGTTATGGTTGGTGGTGGTGAAGACCCAAAAAAAAAAACCCCCAATTGTATGTGATACACCCTAGACGATAGAGGCCCACATACGAGGTGTGGGTGGATTTGCTCTAAACAAATTAGATCAAATTCAATTGAAATGTATATAGAGTGCATTGCAAGCCATTCCCAACCTGCAAGCATTATGTATAAAAGTATAATGAAAAGATCTCGAATTGTCGAACAATGATTTATTATGTTTGGTTAGAAAATAGCTTTTTAGTTCATTAGAGTGCTAGTCTATCATGCCAGTTCACAATTGCAACTTGTGATATCAAATCGAAGACTATGCTAACAATAGGATGGGAATTGAAATTGAAGTTGGTTTTTTTTTTAATAAATAAGTATTGCATAACCAGATCATTCCAAAAAAAAAAAACATATGCAATCACAAAGATAATCTGTGAAATACATCACTTGGTGGTGGTCTTGACTCTTGACTTCACATATGTCAATTTGCGTTTGGACCCGAATCAAAGATCCAAACAATTGGAACTGTTTTGTTTACAGAATTGGAAGATTATTGGCTCTCCTTGCACTACAGAATGATGGAGTTTTCATTCGGTTTGATGGAGTTTTCATTTGGTCCCACATTTTTGAGGAATGTTCTTTACTAGGTTGTTAGCAGTGTTGGGTGGTTCTTAGAATGGGCGACAGTTACCTGCCCAACACCTGAGAGTATATACTATATACTCATCACTTTGCTTCTTGTTGATTCTCAAAGTACCTACTCCAAGAATCAGTTTTGGTACATGACCACAGCTCTCCAAAACAAAACAAAAAAGCAAAAGAGAAAGAACATGCCATAGAATGATCGTTGAGTCTTTAAGGTTTTTGAAATAACCAGAACCAGCTTTCATTCTTTGATTCTGCTTCTTTTTTCAAAGAACCAGAACTGACAGTTCTCTGATTCTTGAAGTATGTAAATTTTGGTTCTTCTAAATATTCAAAGAACCACACAACACAATCGTCGGTTGTTATTGTGAACTGTATGTTCTCATTTTTGGGGAGCTTGATGGAACATTTGTTACTTTTAACTATTTGCTGGTGTGAAGTCTGCACTTGTCACAAGAGGGGCGGAGCCATTATGTGATGAGTTGCTTGGTTGCTTGCTTTTTTATATAAAGTGCAGCTGCTTGTTTTCTGGAGGTCACCAAGCAAAAGGCAAGGAGTGGGTCCTTTATGGGTGGAAAGAGCTGAATCTAAATGTGACACAATGGGAGACATCGAAAGTGCCGTGTAGCCAATCCCAATAAATGAACTTTAGATTGTGGTGCAATCGAGCCAACCTCACAACTTCTAGATTCAGTGTATATATTGCGGATGGCCAAATGCACATGCTTAGCAAAGGCAACATATACCCAACAACATTAGGCTCCAGCCCAAGGGTATTGCACAATGTAAAGCCTTGTCTTTTTTCCTCATGATACTTGGTAGGTACCAGGTATGTGCCTGGTACCCACTGGGTGTCACAGGGAAAAGAAACACCCTCGGGTTTCTTATGCTTTGTAGGCCTATCTGCAAATACACTATCAAAACAACAAGTAGGGCTTTACATTTCTAGATTTTGCTGCTCATGAGATGGCTAATTTTGATAGCTCCATTAGATCAACTCAAAATGATCTTATTGCTTGACTTGTTCTCCTAAGGATTGGTTTTTTTTTGGTGGCTTCCATCAGATAATTTGATTGATCAATGTAATAGTTTTCAGGACAAATTCACTGTGGATTCCTTTCGGACTTCAAATTTTTCTTTTAAGCTAAAGAACTTCTGTGTTTTTTTGTGCAAGCTCAGGGTTTAGTGGTTACAAAGGCTTCTATTTGTTTTGACAAAACTCCTCAACCATGAAGAAACACAAGAACAATCATTTATTGCTGCAAAAAAGGAAGTTACTTTTCAGCAACCCATTGATTTTTTTCAGAACATTTGTAAATATTCTTGTTCTTTTTTTAGGTCAGATCACACTTAGCGTTAGCTTACTGAAAAACAAAAAAAAACTAAATGTTAATATGACCTAAAAAGTTAAGGCATTACTTATGGATAGTACATTTTAATTTTTGCAATTGTCATCCTATTTTATCATCATTCATACATGGGATTTATAAGCTCATAGGTAGGATAGATCGACATGCAACAACTTCTAACCACTATTCAAGAGCTATGAAGGTAAGCTTGCACCATGGTGAGGTAAACTCTCACCCTTTCCTCTTCTCAAGCATGCTCAACTTTTGCAAGGTATTTTTTGCTTGCTTGATTCCTTTGCATTTTAATTTTTGCTATGATTTTTTTTGTTTTTTTGCTCACACAACTTCATTGCATTTTGATTTATGTGTTTTTTGCTTGCACAACTCCTTTGCACTCTAATTTCTATGTTTTATGCTCATGCAACTCCTTTTTGTTTTGATATTTGCTCATGATTTGTGTTTTCTACTTGTGAAGCTCATCTATGTTTCAATTTTTATTCTTTGTAATTGTTAGAAAATTAATAATTTAAGGTGGATCAAACATTTTCATCTCAGTAGAAGTTTTGTGTAACATTTGACACAAACATTAAGACCCATGATGGAAAAGAACATGAAATTTTGATTTGTCGTCCTTATGGATATCCATGTAGCTTGTAGTTTGTATAAACTAGCACATGCAACACATTATTTACATTGTTATGGACATTTTACAATTAGGAAATTTATTGTGCATTTGGTTGTCCATGAATTTGTGGGTGCAATGAATTTGTTTTTGAATAATCAACTTAAATGACTTAAAGGTAATGATTTGGTTTAAGTTGTGGATGAATTAAAAAAAATTTGTGGGTGTCATTAGTTCATGGCACCACTAATGTTATGCAAATCGGTCTGCATAAGGCAAAGGCCCAAGTTTTTGCAATTGGTTAAAACTCCTTCAAATCAAAAAGCTACAATATTCAAATAGAAGTTGTTGTGAACCATCAAAAATGGTTTTAGGATGTGTTTGTTGAGACTTTAGGTTTTACCAACAATGTTTAAGTCTTGATTTTTTTTCATTATACCAAAAAGCCATTGAAAGACATTTTGTTTGCTATCAACCATGAACAATTAAAAGGTATATGAACTTATAGTCTAGGAAAAATGGTTATCCATTGTTGCCATAGCTAATGGTGCCATATAAACAAGTTGGGGTATGTCACATGATTCTTGAAGCATTATAAAATCACTAATTGTCCCATAGCAAAAATATGATTGAAAAATCCTTCAAAATCTTCACAAAAAATGTTTATAGACCTTTTACCAAAAACCTAATTACATATCCTTTATTTATATGATACCATCATATGTTGTTGCATGTTGTATAACTTGATATTGAATGAAAAAAATTACGACGTTAAATCCTTAATGGTTCAACTATACGTAGAAAACCAACTCATTCAACTACAATAGAAGTAGGCGATGTTATTGATGTTGAACATGTTACCTTACATGTTAATGAGGTCTTTGAAAATGCATAAGGAAGAACACTATAATAGTATTTTGGAACATGTAGGCCATGAATTGAAAATGAATCTACTTCAAGTGATTTTATGTTTCATTGAAAACTAAAGTATGAATCTAAGAACTAAATTCTAAAATTGAAAATGACTTGCTTTGATTTCCTTGATGTTCAACTAGTTTCATCATCATCACTAATCATATGAATGTTGATTGTGAATTTTCATTTTTTGATGAGTTTGAAAAATAAAAATTTAAATATATATATATATATATTGGTGGAAGGATCTCATTTTATTTTTTAATGAAAACATGATACATTGCTATTCAAATTAGCTAGAACATTTACCACATTTTTGTTTATGCAATGAATTTTCTTGTTTTTGGATCTCATATATTGTAACCAATTTTTGGTTGTGTGTTTTTGAACTTTATTGTGATGCTTCTCAATTCCAAACTATGAGACATTTATGTGTTTTGTTGCATCAACAAGAATTCTATTATTCTTATATGTACTTTTAATTATTGATAAAAACACATGCATTTTCTTGTGCTTAACACATGTGTTCCCAAATATTATTAATATTGTTGGTTGAATTGCACAAACTATTGTAGCAAATAATGAATCCATGATCATAGTCTTATGAAAACCTTTGGATGTCGTTGTAGATGGAAAGTTTCAAAACATAGTCCTCTAGTAACCTTGAGAGGATTTGGAAAAATTGTCAAAGTTTACAACTGGTACCTCACACCATTGTGTTGCATATGTTGCTACTTGTTGTCCTTGACTTGCATGTTTTTTGGGAACGTAATCATTTATCAAAGGTTATTGCAACAATGAAGTTTGAGGTGTAGTAGAATCCTTTGTATCATGTTCTTGCGATTGAATATAGATCGTGTTTCCTTTAACATGGATGTTTCTCACATATAAAGGTGCATTTGCTACCTTTTCTCATAAAACAATTCAATCACATCATAAAAATATTTGTCAAATTGTTTCGAAAGGTGATGTTTGTCACATTCTTCATTATCAAATCTTAAAATGAAGTATGATTGTTGATCTTTATATGATACTTCAAAAAGAAATTGAAGTTAGATAAAGCCATTCCACTTATCTTTACACATTTTGTTGATGTGAATGATTTTTGCTTTTGTGATCTTGTGCAACTCTTCAACAATTTTCTCTCATTTTTATGTTTAGGGAATCATTTGAAAGTGTGGATCAACTAATCTCTTAATTGCAATGTGGTCTTGTTTTTTGCATTTAAGGAGTGTTAGGACCTCAACATGATCCTAGTTGTTTTGTCTTTGGTGTGATGATTTGGCAACATTTGTAACTTCACCAACTGTGGACAACATAGTTGCAACTCCTCTTCCTTTGAGTGCAAATGACACCACTACTTCGATTAGTGTTGTAATTATTTCCCCAAATGTTACAACACAAGGTAATGTCCAACCTCCCTTTGCCCTACCCCTCCATTTCCCTCCCTCTCCTTCTTGCTTTAGTTTCTGCTTACTATCAATGTTCTTCATGATCTTTACACATTATTGTGCACAAAAACAATTGAAGATCTATCAATGAAGACGATGCTTGTGGATAGAGAAGAAAAAAGAAGTGAAGCTTGTATTCAATATGTTGCAAAAGATGCTCAAAATTGTAAATTAGCAATTTAACACCCTATGGTCAAGGTTGATAAATTATCCAATATGATAGGCACAAAAAATACATATATCTTAAAATTTATTGATCTAGCGACAGTTTACCGTTTCCCACTATCCACTTTGGTGATTTGTTAACAACATGCCACATTAGCATGGCATGGCATTTATTTACCAACAAAAAAAGATTTCATATAAAATGATAATTTACCATTGCCATTACCTATAGTGTGAATTGACCTTTAGTGATGTGTGTAAATTTGCCTTTTAATTGGGTGTGAATTTTCACATTGTGGTGATAAAACAAAAAAAATTCTTTAATGTAAATTCAAAAAAATGATAAACTTTGTAAAGTTTCACCAAAGTTTCAAAACCCACAAAATTGAGGGAAATAATATATATTCTAAAAAAATTATAATTTTTTGAATTTTTTGTTTTGAAACCCTACTCACCACTTCCACTACCTACATCATCCCCACCCCACAAAAAAAAACAAAAAAAAAAAAAAAAAAAAAAAAAAAAACCCCAAATTTGTTCCAACCCCAAATTTGTTCTTTTGAAGATTGGGACCCTCTCACTCAATCTTTTTTCATATATTATTGAAGAAAAAAGATCCAGCCAACACTTGGTTGGAAGTTGGAACTCACAACCCCACCCACCCACCCAAGGGTTTGTGTAGCTAGGGTACCTACCTACCTACCTATTGCCATCAATTACTATATTACTTGGGGTATTCTCTCCATTGCACCTCAAGTGTATAGTGTATATTTCTCGCTCTCTCTTTCTCTTGTGAATTCTCAAACACTCACTCATCTTGAAGCTTCCAATTCCCACTTGTAAAACAAACACAACTCACCCCCACTACTCTTCCTTTCCTTCTTTGCATCTCCTCATTTTGCTTCCACAAAAATTCGTCCAATTCTCAAAGCTCTTGTACATCCCCCATGATCAGTTGCTGCTATCTTTGTTGGCTGTAATTACATCTTTTTGCTGCTAAATTGTTCCATTTCATAGTTGTTTTTCTTCTTCCATTTCTTGTGCTGATTTTTTATTTTATTTTTTCTTTGCTTTTTTTTTTCGCTCTCTGGAACTACTTACTTTACTTCCGCTAGCTGAGTTTGAGGTTTTTGTAGCTGAGTTTTTTTCTTTCTTTTGGCAATTTTCTCGAGGCGTTTTGTGAGCTCTTTGTGTTTTGATTAATTGCACGAGCAAGGATGGACTACACTTCCATGCATGATGTACGTGCTGTTGCAATAAGTCTTCTGCTTTGAAAATTCTTTTATATTTCTATAACTATCGTACTATGTTTGAGTTGCTGGAAAAGAAGTTTGAGAGGTGGTTTTGTGGTTCTTAGTGTTGTGGGGATATTTGTGAGACTCAGATGCCAGAGAGGGTGTGACACAAACTTCTTCTTCTCTCTGATCTCTCAGACTCGGAGCTTTTGTGGGGGCAGTGATAGGATATTGGAATTGCGATAAGAAAATTGAGTTTGTTGGGTTTTGTGTATGTGTGTGTGTGTGCAGTGGTTCTACGGACCAAGCGACCCGACATGGATACTGCCGACTTACGACGACCCCATAGTACCCCAACGCGCAGCTTATGAGCAGACGATGCCAGAGCTGCCCAACAGAAGAGTGTACGTGAAAGCGGCAGCTGAACCACCTCCTCCTCCTCCTCCTCTTCCCACCACGTACTACCGTCTGTACCCCAAAGTTCAAACAGTCACGGACGGACCTAGTGTGCGTACTGTCGTCGAGGAGCCCCGAGATCGAGTCGTGGAAGCCGGAGTTCCAGTCGTCTCCCAGGATGCCGTGAGAAGAGAGTCGCAGCTGCCTCCTCTTCCTCCTCTCAAGAATCTGGTACACACTACTGTTTCCTGATCTCCCTCTGCATCTCTGTGCATCTCTGCGCCTGCCTGCGAGATCTTTGTTACATACATAGCTTGAAAATGCATCAGCGATCATCACCCACCCACAGTAGTAGATTGTCTGGTAAAATCTGTCAAAGACGGTAGGTTGTAGCTGCTTGGATCAGGAATCTTTCTCCGCCTTCTGACACAGACTTTGCTGCTTCTTTTCTACAGCCAATCGAGCTGAAGGTGCCGCTGTGTTGTGAGAAGTGTGAGAAGAAAGTCTACGACAAACTTATGGACTTGTCAGGTGATGATCTACTTATTACTCATGCATGAGTGAGTTCTTCAGAGCGTGGTGTAAATTGCAGGTTGTGATCACTGAATGCAGAAAGGAAGAATCGGGTTGCAGCAGGAGAGGTCGTGATGTCTCCATGCAGAAAGGAAAGAATGGGGTGCAGGCTGCATAGGTTGTGATCTCTGAATTCAGAAAGGAATGATGGGGTGCAACAGGATAACACAAAACTGTCTGGATTCGTGCTCATCATGAAAGAAGAAAAACACCATGGCTTTGTTGACTGACCATAATTCTGATGCAATGCCGCTGCAGGTGTGGAAAGCGTGATAACGGATCAATACAATCAGAAGGTAGTTGTCACTGGCAATGTAGATCCTGCGAGAGTCTTGAACCGTGTGAAGCATATCAAGAAACGCTCCGTGTTCTGGGATCAAACTGTGGATTACAGCCAAGCATACGTAAGGAAGCAAAAGGAGAGAGAATTGGCAATGATCCAAGCAAAGAAACAAGAACAGGCAGAGTCTGCAGCAGCTGCGAAAAGAAACAACGACAAGGGACCAAACATGACAGTCATTCTTCCCGAACCTGACAAGAGCAAAATGCCATACCAAACAGCAGCACCAGCATCCGGTGGTAAAGGACCCAACGTGACAGTCATCCTTCCCGAATCCAAACCTTCTGAAAGACCAAATGTGCAAGTGATTCTACCGCCTGAATCCGATGCCACTCGAAGGATGGACTACCAATCTGATCAAGCTCGGGTGCATGCGGAGCGATATGAAAGTCGTATGCGAGGTCACAGCCAGGAATTCTACAATGCACCACCACCGCGTTGGTAAGACGAGAGGCATGAAGGAAGGCAGGCAGCCAGAGCATCATCATGCACCTTTCAACCCTAATTACAACCCTAATTTACCTTAGAAATTAGGGTTTTAGGAACATCACATCAGGCAGCCAAAGTCTGAGCCTCACATCCTTAATTACAACCCTAATTACATCAGAAATTAGGGTTTTAGAGCATCATTTTGTTCAGGGTTTAGAGAGCATCATTGTTGTCATATGTTTTTTGTCCAATGTTTTTGTGAGCACAAATTGTTGTTTTTTTTGGGACTTGAGAGAGAGAAACACTTTGGATAGCTTGTTGAAGTCTCATAAAATTTTGTCATGTAGAAACTAGCTAGGTAGCAACTCTGAAGACAAAAAAATTCTTACATTCTTTTTCCACTACTATTGATTGTAAATTTTCCGCATCATTGATTTCTTCTGCTGAGCTTCATCCCATTTGAAACTGTAAATAAATAAATAAAAATTGTACATTTTGTACAGAAATGTGTGTTGGCTGGTGTGGGGTGTTCAGTTTCATCATCTTTGCTTGCAAATGCTTTGTCAAAGGAAAGCTCAATAGAAACAATAGATGAGACTTGGTTTGTCTAGAATTAATTTTAGTGATTTTTTTTTTCTTTGGGTTAAAACACTATCTTGTTTATTATTAAAGCCATGTAAAATAATTATTAGTTGTACTTGGAGTTAATTATGTGCCAAAGTGTTTAGATCTCAAAGTCAAGAAGATGATTCAAATTAGAAATGGTATTTAACAATTTTGCGAAGGTGGTTGCTAGTTGGAATATGATGTTATCTTTAGTGTTAAGCCAAAAGTAAAGTAACTTTCAAGATTTTAGGTGAGAAATTTGATGTTACATAAAATGTCAAAACATGAGCTTGTAAGTTAGTGCTAGCAATGTTAAGTCAAAAAATTACAATCCAATCATCACAAGCACCATTGTCACAAGAAAACATTGTCCATAAAAGTCCTTCCCCACCATCATTGAAGTTTTTCTTCCCCTTCATCATTGTTGTAGTTAGTGTTTGTCATTGAACTACATTCATTCACAACAAAACCAACTTTGCATGCCCAAAAAATTGTGTAAATCACATAGAAAGCATTGTCACACAAGGAATGTCACATAGAAATGAGAACATCTTTAGCTCAATAACCTCAAGTTTTGACAATCCAAACGATGTGTCCAATGAAGGTTTTTTCAAAACAATTTGTAACTAGTCTACATAGATTGTAATGTGTTTCAATTTATAAAGAAACTTACATCCAAAAAATAACAATTCACAATGCAATTCAAAAAAAAATTTATAGCATTTGTAACCCAATGTAAATTTAAACAATTCCAACTTGTGTGCCTAATGTATTTAAGACCTCCAAAAAAATATGTAACCAATCTACACATATTGAGATGTGCTTCAATTTGCAAAGAAACATGCATCTAGAAAGTGGTAACCCATATATTAATGTAACAATGTTTATACCTCAATGAAAATTCAAGATATTCCAAATGTTACATGTACTTACTTATTTGTTTTGGGCTTATGATGTTGTTTGCTTCATAACATATTAAGCTCATTAGATTTGCTTCAATAAATGTTTTTTGCACCATATTAATTACTAGCATTATCAAGATCATTAGAAGGATAAAAACTTGGTCATCCATCACAATCTGACTTTTACAACACAATCAACAATTTATACAAAATAAAAAATACATTAAAAATGTGTGAATAACAAACAAATAACAAAACACAAACATTCAAAACAAAAAAACATTTACAATACAAAATTGCAACAAAGTGGAAAAGCAAAACCTAGAAAAAAAAGATGCAATTGTAAATGCACATCTTCAAATGAAAATTGTCAAATGCCAAATTGTGGAACATAAAATCACATAATTCGACAATGCAAATAACCACAACAATAACAAGAAAGACAATAAAGGAAAAAAAATTAAAAATTGTAAGAAGAAACAAAGATAAAAATTAGAATGACTTAAGGTCAATTGAAGGGTTAGAATGAAAAACTTTCACAATGTTGAAACATAGAACTTCAAAACCCAACTTTAATCAAGGATAACAACTTCATTGTGTGATTTAACAACTTTGGAGTGCACAAAATATCAAAGCTTTAACATGCAATTGAAAAATGAAAAGCAAAGTTTTAGGGCATTGAAGTAACTTCAAAGTGCAAAAGCAAAAAAGAACATAACATAGAAAAAACAAAGCAAATGCAAAAACTAGCAAGAAGAAAATAAATAAAAAGAGAAGGGAGAAAACTAAAAATGGAAAAAAGGACCACCCAACATTATAATGTAACTTAGGTCAAGAAAAATGAAAACATTGTTGTGCATGGTGTGAATTTGAACATATTGCACGATTAATAATTTTCAAATGTTTAAAGCTTTTTAATTGATTTGAAAATACTAATGTTGTAAAAAGAACTTTCTAAATGTTAAAATAAGGTTTTTTATGCCAACTGAAAGTTGATGGTGACATTTGACAATGTTAACAATGATATAATTAAAATAAATATCATTAAATGAAAATGCTACCTAAGGTTACTTGAAAGAAGGTAATTACAAAATATAATTACATTATGAAAGGTTTGGATCACTACATATTTTAACATTTTCTTTCAATCATGTTAGTTTCCACAAATTTAATATATTACACCTTTGAATGAATGCAATCATTTTTTCCTTTGTTATCAATGGTTTTGGTTATGATAATTCATGTCTTAGCTTGATGGTCTTCTTCTCTAATTCATCAAGTGAAATTATTCTTACAATTTTTTTTGAATAATCTTGCATGATTATGCCAAACAACTTAGTAAAAATGTCAGCATTCTACTAACTTGTGAATATGTATTGTAAGTTAATGATCTCTCATCCACTTTCTTTGCAATGAATTGATCATTACATCTTTACAAATTTTGTTTTGGAATAAAATACATGACCATAAACTAATGTAATGTTGGATTGATTACCACATAATAACTTGATTGAATTTATATCTTTGAACAACCAAAACCTAGTTAACATATATTTCAACCGAATTATTTCTTTTAATAACATTTGTCATCATTTTATATTTCATTTTTTGTTGACCTAGTTACAATTGAAGGCCTTATCTCTTTGTAATCCATGAGACTGGTGACATGCCTAGATTGAATAGGAAGCTTAACAATGATAGGCTAGTTTTGAATTTGATCATCTCATTCAAATAATATGGGAATTCAATGTTCAATGATCTTGATGCAATAATTTACTTTTGAATTCTTCACATGGTTGCATATGATTTAATTGATTATTGAATCATTGATGATTCAAAAGTTTCTCTTTGTCACCCTCCCCCCAAGTGAAAAGATTCAACAAACAACTTAAAACACATGAAATAAGTGGAAAAACAAATTGTAGGGGTGTTCAAAGTTTCACCCTTAATGATCACATAATCAACATTTTAAATCATCAATTATTTGAACAAGATAATTGAACTTTGAACCCCCCCTAATTTATGATTCAAAGCTTGATCATGTAATCATAAAGAATGAAACTTTGAACACCCTTGGAAACACACACTTTATTTGAACCACCCAAGGTGAATGACAACCATGTTGGGAAGTTACTTCCCATCCATGGTGGATGAAGGTCATCACCCAATCCAATGATCCCCCCAAAGCTTTTTTGGTTTATTGGGTTCCCAATGGCCATTCCCAAAAGGGTTCCAATTAATTATATATGTTTTGTTTTTTAACATTGTGTTGCCAATGGTGGGATCATGGTGGGTAGTAGGTCAAGATAAGTTGGTGCAACACCACCATAGGTATTGCACCACCAACATAGACATTTTAAAAAGCAAGAGGTAAAACCCACACAATAATAATAGTTACAAACATATATGCATTTGGTGTTACATTTATGAAGAACAAATACAAAGATGTCTAATTATGTACATAGAGCGTGTGAAGATAGTCCAATGGTGAGATTGGTTATATGGAATACATATATTTTAAAATAATGGTAGATGTATGGAGCAAGGGGGTGGGAAGGAAGTTGTACCTACAATAGCCAAGGAGTTTTTGTCCAAGCATCCAAACCTCAAATGGTCCACCAACACACAAAATAACCAAGATGCACACTCCTAGCTAGCATTGGACCATTAGTGGTCCCCAAAACGACCTTATGTGTGAAACTATAGTTTAGCATAGACAATATATTAGCTACCAACTTTCTTGAAATTTGTAGCTTATAATCATCATGATGCACATAAGCATTCCAAAATGCAACAAACCCAAATGCCATTAACAACTCTAGAGGAAGAGAATTGAATATTGTGGTCCACAAAAAATGAGGAAAACCCTTCCAATAATTTACTTTTGACTTTGGCATTTGTAAATTAATCCTTGAACCATAATCATTGAACCTTCAAGAATTCAAAAATTTCAAGCATCTTGGTTACATATGTATGACAACAACATATAAAGGGTAAGGAGAAGAAGTCATCATGCTTTCATCGATTTGCTAATGATTCCAAGCAACCAAATTAGTTGTCATGTGTTTTAGTTTACTAATCACACAAAGAGTTTTTCCCCTTTCCATGAATATAATAAGTATTTCTAACAACATTGATATTGATGGTAGATGCTCACTATTGGACTTGAACTAATTTTTCAGACCATATAATTCCTTATTTGGAAATTTTAAAACTCTGAAGTTAGTAATGATATTCAAGCTTTGAACCAAATTACAAGGAATAATGCTACACCATTGCATCTCAACCAAATTTGCCATTCATTCCTTGGTGGTCCTTTCTTACAAAAAAAAACTAAAGAAAGGGCATAATGTGAAGACTTTAAAATATGGTATGTATATATATGTTTGTGTATGATATGTACATTGTGCATATGCACCTAACCTTGCACCCATCTACCACATGCTTGAAATGGACAAGGTCCAAAACCTTGCATTTGGCATCAAAAACCCCATGATTGGGATTTTGAAATCGCAAACCTCTTGCAAGAAAAAAATCTTCCCCAAGATAATGGAATTTTTCTTCAAGCAAGGGGTGTTATTGAAGAATAGGCTTTTTGCTATTCCAACAATGCTATGAAGCGAGCACATGAACATGAGTGTGAGCCCATGAGCATGAGCCTATGAACAGGAATGGATATTTTTGGAATATTTTGATGACATGATAGAATATTATTAAAATATCCCTACGCCACATAAGAATGACATGGAAAATACTTTTCCATATGTACATGGATGAAAGTCACAAATTGGATGAAAATTGGATGAAAGTTGAACATTAATAAACTTTTTGGATGAAATTACAAGTTGACAAATAATTTGAATGAAAAATTTGACAAGTTGAAATGTATGGATGGAACTAATTCCAAATAGTTATTTCAGATGGAAACCACATTTACATGGATGAAAGTTATATGAAGGATGAAATATTTGGATGAACATGGAGCATGAATGAATTTTTAGATGATAATTATTAGTAGACAAATTGTTTGGATGAAACTTCCGACTAGTTGAGTTTATGGATAAAAGTAAATTCAAAACAGTTATGACAAATGAAAATTACTAAACTCACTTAATTTTCATGTCCAACTTCATCCACAAAAAAATGTGTCGATGGTGAAACTTGAAAGAACTACAATAAAATGTAAAATGATGAAATAATAACTTATGTAAGTTAAATCAAATCACATAGTAAGTCAAAGGTAAGAAATCCACATAGTGATGGAATGGGAAAATGCTTGAAAAATTAATGAATAATGAACTACACACATCATGTTGAAGAATATTTTCATTTCTTCAATTGAACAAATTCCAAGAGAACATAACAAAACCCATAACAATCCTATTTAATGACAATCTAATGTACCTCTAGGACTTTGGCACTATGTAATAATCTATGAAACTCGTTCTAACTTCAGGATGGATAGTGGATGACTAGTTTTCTAATCCCATAATACATGGCATATTGCAAAATGTAATACAAGTGTTTACAAGGCACCCACGGCCCCCACTTGCCTAAGGACGAAGCCATCATGGAAAGAAAATCCACGCAACTACAAGTTAGGTAATCACTAATCATTACCTCATATTGCTTACAATTTTCTAGCGGTCCTAAAAGGAGGCACTAAATCCATCCATATCCCAAAATAGGAATGTTTAAAGGAGTCAATAGTGTGGGTTCAAGAATTTGTCCCACCTCCCATTTGTTTTTTTGCAAAATGGATAACTTGAAAGTGTCAGGACAACAAATCTTCTTCACATTCCTTGATTTTGGCCAAGCATTTGGATTTAATGGCTTATAGACAGGGGCAGAAGTATCATTGTTGAAAGATTATAAGGGGCACATCCAGGAGGCTACTTCACGGTTGTAGATATGTTGTCCCCAACTAGATCAATGAAAAGACATTTTGGTTTTTTGAGAGTAAGAAACCAGCCTCCTCCAATGCCACCACCTCAATTTGAGTGAAATCTATCCTTTCTTGCACAAGCCATAAGGAAGGCAAGGTTGGCCTATTGAGTGCATATTTCCTACTTATCCCTCCCACACAATGCATAAGGTCATCATGATAAAACCAAAACTTATGTAGTTCAATTGATACACCTTTGGCTTCAAACTAGTAACCAACATAACACGGAGCAAGAATACCACAATTTGTTTGTTTTGAAATGATTATGGCTTTGCAATAGTGTTTAGTGTCTTTTTGCAACATTGAACAACAATTGATTAACTTTAGGGGACGGCATTCAATTCGGCAAATGCCATTCCCATAAAAGCATTCAAGGACCTCTGCACCATTGTGGGTGACAATAGGATCAACATTGTTCCCCTTTCGCACATCAACAACTGATGATTAGTTGATTGGAGCTGTTGCATTGGCCACTTTCAAATGAAAAAAGTTCAACCAATCATGCCAATGTGAATCTACTTCTAACCCAGATGAATGGTCTACCTTGCATTTGGCTAATCCAAACATTTTTTCACTTTCGAAGTGTGATATTCTAGTAGAAATATCAGAGCTTGAGGTGTACTTGGCAACTACAATAGTAATTTCGACTAGGTCCCCAAACTGACTAGCCCCATGCAAGTGTAATTCATTCTTGTTTGAACCAATCCCAGATGCACCTCCTTTTCTAAAGCCAATTTTTTTTTAAATCTAAAAATTGATTAAATAAAATCTATTCCTAATGCATACCTTTGTAATAACATACATTTTCCATAGATTCTAAACAAAAAATCACTCTTACAAAATCTTAACATGTATTAAAAAATAATTTTATATTTTATATATTTTTTCAATTTGATGATGTTGTTCAAGTGACAATCATCCATAAAGAATAGTAGTCAAATTTGGTTATATATGGAAATAAAAAACCTTTAAACATCCTTCCATATTGCAGGCAATTGTGATGAATGTTTTAAAAATTGTTCCAAAAATTTGTCAATTTTTTTAAGTTAAAAAAAGGATTATTGTCACTTCAGAGCTGGTAAATTGTTTTTACTAGGATAAAATTCTTCAGTAAAAAGTCCCTGTGCGCCCTTATTACCATACTTGTTTTACTTGGGGGCACAGGCTGCGGCCTAGGCTGTCAGCTGCAGCCATGGAGCTCCTCAGTCCACAGCCACACTCAGGGCCTTCATCAGCGGTGGCCAAAGTGGCGGGCTGCGGCTACAGCCCCACATTTGTTTCTCAAAGCGGCGCGTGTGCACGGGCTTTGTGCGCTAGCCACCTCCATTGCTGTTGTCGTCGTCGTCGTTGGCGTCGGAGGACAAGATGGACGTGGGATTGAAGCTCCAGGGGATGACGATGCAATCTTGTCTCCTCCCGTGCTCGTCATTTTTCCAAAAACCTGGACATCTCTCATTTTCTTCACGCCTTGACAGAAATCCGCCTCGTCGTCTTCCAGGTATTGCTATTGCAGCTGCTGTGCCTATAGCTCCCGAGTACGGTTACGTTGTCCTCACCGCTGTTTCCAGTGCCATTCTTACACAATGGCAATCAATACAGGTCCGCTGTCGTCCTCCTTACTTTTGCCTCTTTTTTTGTATTTTGTTCCATCAAGATCTGACTTCCTAGCTTTCTTTTGTATGTGCTCGTCTACTTGCAATGATGCTGGGAATATCAAGAAGAAAGATGTATAAGAAGAAGTTTGGAGAATCACAAATGTCCAGGAGAAGAAAGATGTGTAGGAATTTAGAGAAGAGGTTTGGCAAATCAGAAATGTCGAGGAGAAGAAAAATTTATAGGAAGTTAGAAGAAGAGGTTTTTCGAAAATCTTTGATGTCGAGGAGAAGAAAGATGTATAGGAAATTAGAGAAGAGATTTGGAAAATCACAAATGTCCAGAAGAACAAATATGTGTATGAAGTTAGAAAAGAGGATTGAAAAATCAGAGATGTCAAAGGAGAAGAAAGATGTATAGGAATTTAGAAGAAAGAGGTTTGGAAAATCTTTGATGTCGAGGAGAAGAAAGATGTCTAGGAAGTTAGCGAAGAGGTTGCGAAAATCACAAATGCCCAGAAGGAGAAAAAAAGTTTACGAAGGTAGAAAAGAGGTTTGGAAACTCAGAGATGTCAAAGGAGAAGAAAGACGTATAGGAAGTTAGAATAAGAGGTTTGGAAAATCTTTGATCTCGAGCAGAAAAAGATGTATAGGAAGTTAGAGAAGAGGTTTTTGAAAATCATTGACGTTGAGGAAAATTTTGTTGCTTTAGCTTTTGATGCTGCTCCTTCAAGGCTTTGTGAACTTGTCCAAGAGCAAAATTATTTCTCTGATTTTATTTCTGCCCTGCTTTGGAGGGAATTTTTCAACTATGATTGTAGGTGTCAAGACAAAGAATCAAGTCTGGTGTGAAGTATCCTAAGGTGAGGCACCATCTCCATGAGTCGGCTTTGTCCTTCTCCCTGACCTAAGAAGATTCAATTGTCATCCTCTGGCTATTGGATACACAAAATGGCAGTGACATTGTGGTCCTCTCTTCACAGAATGAGCTTGCATAGCATGGCCTTAGGAGATAGTGATAGTATAAGGAGATATGGGCAGTAGATGATATAGAGACTGCCATGTTCATGTAATGTGATGGACAATGGCAGTTTTTCTGGTTGTGGTTTTAAATGCTTAATGAGAGCCTGCATTTGCAAGTGGTTTTGAGATGCCAACAAAGAAACTCTCTGATTTGTCAAGAGGTTTTCTGTGTTGGAACATGAGAAGGTAATAGTCTGTACCAAGGCTAGTTTTTCGTCCGTTAAGAGTCACACTCAATATTAGAACTGCCTGCAGCTACTGGCAAATGTCATTGCATGTTGTGGAAGGTACAGATTGCTCTTTACAGCAAACTCTTATCATTTTTTGCTGTGAACCATACGCAGATGTATGAGGATGCTGAAGTGTCTGTTTTCAACTGTTACCAGCGTGCACATCAAAACACGCTTGAGAGTTATCCAGCATTTTTGTCACTCCTTATAGTTGGTGGTTTTGGATACCCTATCACAGCTTCTGTGTAAGCAAGACTTTACAGTTTCATCTTTTTCCTAGTTTTTCAGCTTGACCAGTCTGGCTGATAACTGAGCTTGGTATTGTTTGATTTTACTCATAAAGCAATGAAGTGATTATGTGAAGCAGTCACTGTTGAATGTTCTGAAATTCTGTATTGACTAGCAGCTCTTCAGTCAAACTCTTCAGTGGGTTATATTGTTAACTTCAACATGAATATAGCATTTTGTGGGAGTCTGAAAGGTGGGTTGAACCACATGGGCGTGGGAATTGGTGCAGGTGTGGAGCTGTTTGGGTGTTAGGACGGGTGGTTTACTCTCTTGGGTAAGACCTTGATTCTCACTTCTGCTGCATGAACAATGTGAGTATTGGATTTTCATGTGGGAAGTGAATTTCACAGCATTGAAATGAGTTCAGATGTGTAACACAGCTTTCAGAGACTAATTTACAGTGAGAAGTCATAAGTGAATCTTAAAGGAGACTTGGTCTTCCAGATGAATCTGCTCCCTCTCCAAACATTCACTACCAGTTTTGTTTAAAAGTGGTTGTCTAAGTGCTTTCAATTTCAGCAAAGTGGGTGGAAACACATTTTTTTGCTTGGATTGATAAACTTACTGGGAGACTGAAGCAAAATATGTAGCACCTCACAAGTTTTACATTGTCTGTAGGTTAGAAGAAACCTACACTAATCTGCTGACTGTCTGTTTCGTGTGGTTGTTGGCATGGTCCCTGGCGTATTCAGCTAATGCTCAATGGTGATTGTTACTGTATATTAACACTTGCAGTTGGCTTATCTAGAATGTGAATTGTATGGATCAGGTGTGGAGAAAGCACTTCTTGTCATCTGACAATATCAGCCCAGTTGCAATTGGCTTGCACTTCTTCTGTTCTAACTGATGCTGGTGATGTGCAGGTATTACACTGGTGACCCAACCAACAGATTCAAAGGTATGTGGAACATATTTGGGTTGTTAGGTCTCCTCATTACATGCTTAACCTTTGGTGTTAGGCAGGTCTTGCCACTCTACTTATCTTCATCTGTATGAAGTAGTCCCCTCTTTCTGACTTTGCTCAAGAAGAGTGGCTAACATTTCAGATCAACCTGTGTATCTGTTCTCTTCAATCAATTCATCGTTCACCATCCATAGCATGGTTTCTGAAATGGAAGTCAGTATGGCTCGTGCAAACCTGACCCTTAAAAGTCCAACTTCACAGTGTAATCTGTCCTCAGTTTCTAGTTGTGGTAAATCTCCAAAGCCCCTGCTTTTCCTTTTATTAGCAGATACATGTGGTGGAGGAGATTAGAATGCCGACCAATGGGAGGCATCAAGATCTTCTCTGGTCTCGAACAGGTCGCCACCCCTGCATTTTTTATTTGAAAAGTTTGATGTGAAATGTATTGATTTGAAACTTACTATAAACCACTAATACAATCACTTTAAAATGAAGTCTTGTAGTTGTTATAATGGAAGAACAACGTTTTCAGAAACACAAATATAATGAATTGTAGATTTTGAAACCCACAAAATACAAGGAAGAAAGAACCTTAAATGTCATCATAGTGGACGATACCTATGTAATTGGGGAAGTATCGTAGGGAAGTAGGGAGTTACTTTGAGTGGTTAATATGTCTATGGGTAAGTAAGGCACTTGGTGGTTACTAGGTATGTAGATACTTGTGGATAGTTAGTACATAGCTAACCACCCATGGTTAGTGCTGGGATATGAATACAATGAATGAGTGTTACCTGACCACGTGTCATCCATCCTACATGGTGCACCAGTGAGTGCTGGTTTGCTCTGGCCATTGAGTATTATCAATGTAACTTTACCTGAGCAATTGCACACTCTACATATGGATGGGCAAGCACGCAAGATTTGGTACCAGAGTGGTAGTGAATGTGAATACTAGTTTTGTAGTTTCAATGTCATCCAAAGAAATTAATTTCCTTGTGTGGAGACGATGCCATTGGAGTGATTTTTTGTTTTTTGAGACTTTCTCATCAAAATTTAGAGCCATGACTGTAAGATTTTGTGTCTAAAGATTCTTACTTGTTAAATTCTTAAATTCTCTTTAAATTCTTACTTGTTAAGCACTTACCAAAACTGTGCCCCAATTTCTCTATAATTTTTAGTAAATTTTCAATAACAAAATGGTTTAATATTGAACAACTCTTGCACTGTAGGTCTAACATTACAAAACCACCTTTGGTGGACTCTTATTCATCAAAGGCTTTACTACAATACCAAGTGTGTAGTTGGGTAGGGAGGGGTTTAGGGGGGGGGGGGGGGAGGGA
>Ga0209611_10000821_pt1 | contig 49410 bp, 39 predicted proteins | sample S1TSphgellanicum_3_FD_187693 | JGI IMG/M metagenome (GOLD analysis project Ga0209611, IMG submission 187693) | Host-associated microbial communities from peat moss isolated from Minnesota, USA - S1T2_Fc - Sphagnum magellanicum MG (SPAdes) (version 2) | ecosystem: Host-associated > Plants > Peat... | reverse complement strand
TGCAGGAGACGCATATACTTTGTAGTGCAAAGTTCCATGTAACTGGAATGGGGAAAGCAAGTGCTACCTATGTACTTGAAACAACTTATCCAAAATGAAGGAAGTTGTTAAAAAAATTATGACTGGATTTGAATGGGTTTAAATGGGCTACTGAATGTCGCAATAAAATATTGACGTACCTTGGCCCAAGTGTTGCAATAAAAGATGCATGTTTAATACAAATGAGTGTGATCTTTATGTGGGGGTGGTGAAGAAGCTTGTGAGTTGTGAAAGTTGGAGGGGGAGAATATAGCATTGTGTCATTTTCATGAGAATGACAATATATTGTAATACCATTACCATTTTGGCATAAATTAAATTATTTTCATTTTGTCAAAATTTTGAAATTTTATTTATTATTTGTGTCAAAATTTTAATAAAATCAAACATTCAATTGTAGAGTTTTCAACCACATACGTTGTATGATAATGACTTAAAACTAGGGCAATTTAAATGCATTAAACTGTTTCATAACATTGACAAGATCCTGTTTATTATTTTGTATAACCATTAACTGCTGAAAATTTCAGAATTAAAAAATCAAATGTCGAAATTAAGATTTCAAATTTAATTAATTACTCGACAGTTTGCTGCCGAAATGATAAAAGTTCTATGCTAGTAAAATACAGCCATGGAATCGGACCCATGTTTTGTTATTAGTGGACGGGTGAGGAATACATGTTCTATATATCCTGACTGCCACACTCTTCTGCTGCTGCTGCTGTTGCTCCACTATCAATAATCCAACTATAACATACGCGAGACCTCCATAGGCTGTCAACTCTTTGTTTGATGAACTGGCAAATTTGTCCTCCAGTGGACAACTTCTACAAACCCTAATAAATCCCAACACCTCCCCCCCCCCTTTCAAAGCTTTATCCCATCCCTGCAACCAAATCAGACAGCTCAACAAAGAATTTCCCATCACAGCACACACAAGCACAGCCAGTGAAATCTGTGTCCTGAAAGTGTCCAGGCAATCCCCTTGTAATTAAAGTAAAATAAATAGGTACTCAATGTACCCTCTTGACTCATAACTCTTTAATTCATTCTCTCTCTATCTAGGGTTTTTTTGGTAGAATTGAGTCAACTGACTGACCCCACAAACGCACCATCATGGATGGATGGATGGATAGACTTTTTTTCATTGGGTTTTGGTTCCCTTAATCTGACATTCCATAGCTGAGGGTTGTGAAAATTTTGGTTCCCAAGGGTTGTTCTAAAATTTTGGTTCATCCAACTGGATGGCCTCAAAATGGGAAAAGGGTATTGGTATGTGCATGGATCACCCCAGATCACACTAGCCTGGCATGTGGACCTTGGGGCTAAAGAGACACAACCAAACCATAAGGCGAAACAACCCTTTTTAATCATGATTTTGAGAGAATGCATGAGAGGGGACATATTCCAACAAATGGGGTCGTGTTTGGAACTAAAGATATCCTGAGGGCACCATTCAGTGATAAAAGCTTTGCTTTGCATAAACAGGTCACTGACCAATTTCTTTTGGTCTATTTTGTGATGTAGCCAAAGTGGTGAGCAATCATATGAAGATGTAGCCAAATTTGGCTTTAAACCATAAATGAAAGTACAAAAATTCAGATGTCCCTATATATTTCTGGCTACCTACTTTAACAAAGTATAGAAATCTGATGGTTTTTCCTAATTTAAAAAATTCTGGTAAATGAAAATATAAGTTACATATTGTTGCTAGGGCATTCCTTCTAGTATACAGGCCTACATCTGGTATAACACTGGTACCAAGGATCCTACCAGTCTGGTACGAGCTGAGACCATAACAACCTTAGATCAGTATCATTCTGGAAGGTACCTACTTGAGGTAATACCAGCCTTCTACCAGTTTGATATCAGTCTCAATATCAAGTATATACTATGTAGGTACTAGGTACCTGCCTCATACCAGCCAAAAATCAGTCTTGGACCCCATACCAGAACCAGACTGGTATGAAAGCTTTTTAAAGTACTCAATACCAGTAGTACCACGCCTGGTATGAAAAACAACACAAAACAAAAGCCCCTGACACCAGGACCGGCTGGTATATTCAAATGTGAATACCAGACCAACACTGGACATTATGGTATACAAAAAATCCTAGATATAAACTCGTATTTCATCTTTTCCGGTAAAACATATTGATGTTTTGCCTTTGCTGTTTAGGGCAATTATATGGGGGCACTGGTCATGTGCCGGGCATTATACTCAGTAAGGCCCCTTGAGATGTAAGGGATTATGCTTGTAAGGCCTCTTTGACCGCTTGCTTTTTTATTTTTTAATAATAATCTCAATAGGTATTATGCAAAGTAATAAGGCCCCTATTTGGGGGCCTTCCAAAGGGGAGCTCTTTCCTGTCTTAATTATCCTTTTGGAAGTGGAAAGTGAAGTAAAAAAATCCAATAAAAACTGATGGCCAAAACCATCACACAGAAGACAAAAAAGAAGGCCAAAGAAAGGCCAAAAGATGCGCAGCCCACAGGAATCAAAGAAGGGAGGGAGCTAGTCCCTTTCATGGTAGGATGCTATCTCGCCCACATCCTTTCTAATGTCACTGGCATGCAAACCATGAGATCTAATAATGATAGGAGGTCTAAAACAAGCATCTGCTACCAATGCAATCTTCCTCTCTATAATAAAGGCTAGAGCACACTAAAAAGCAATATTAACATGTTCCCTAAAAATTTGAATCTAAATTTTTTTTTTTAAAAATTAGATTGTCTGTCATGGAAAAGATGAGCACACTCCCTAATGAAACAATTCATGTCACGCCTAAATATGTATACACCTCCATGACCATCAAAATAAGATGGTGCCTCTTATTAAGCCCTTTATACCAATGGATCTTAGCAATGACGCTAAGTTCCACAACTCCACCACAAAAAAGTTATAAATTTTCAGGTCTCAACCATACCTAAAAGATTTTATCATCAAGATGCTGTAATTATAAGTCTTTTAATTGAAGGTGTGAGATTTTTTTAATATTAGTAATTAAAAAATCAAGGATACCCATCTTTGATTTCTCTTCTTCAATCACACTTCTATGGACGCATTTTAGAGACTCTCCATTGTCAGATTCCCAGCTCATTTCATCATTTCCTGTTCAATTGATTTCCACAATTTCAGGGGGTAATATTTTACTATGAAAAACCCAGGACTGAACAAAAAGCCTGGAGACAAAAGGAGTTATTTACCATCCAATAAAATAATGGTGAGAAATTGAACCTTTTTGACAAAAGAAACTTCAAGACCATAGGGACATTGGAAGAAGCAATTGCATGTACCATCATTGGACACACAATTACACACACACACACACCCACCCCTCCTCTTATTTTTTAACTCAAGCACATGCAAAGAAAAAATAAATTAGCATTTTTTCTCCTACAGTACCTTACCCTTGTACATGAAATGACTCATACATAGCTCACCCATTTCACCCATTCATAACAATGGGTGAAACTGAACAGACCTTTATCAGTTAATTCATAGGGATATGTATTCATGCAGAGGGGTGGGGAGGGGGGCAAATTAAACACCCTACTGAACACCACATCTTTTATAATTGAACAGTTCTTCCCATGCTGTAGAAGAAGTGATAAAGCACCACTCTGTACCATGATCCGCTATGAATAATAAGTTAGCCAAAAACCTTGACTATGAACTCATCATATGCCAAATCAACTGCATCCCAAAAACTTTGACAGCTCTTTGTCTTCATTTTTTGGAGTACAGTTATTTTCATAATTGAGTGAAGATAGCATTGCAGAGCACCTAGTAGAAGTACTCTCTCTAACATATTAATTGAATAATAATGATGATGATAACAATAATAATAATAATAATACACTCTGTAAGATGGACCCACCTCCTTCTGGACTCCAGTTCCAGGTCCAGTTCTTCACACACAAAAAATCTGGTTCTGGTTTTGATTCTGAAGACTTCCCCCAGTTCAAGTTCAGTTCTTACTAACCCAGACTGGAACCAGTGGTTAACTTCTGGTTAACCTCCAGTACTAGTCACTTCTTTTGCAAAAATATTTATCTGGGGTCTGATTTTGGTTCCACATAATAAATAGAACTGGGAACCCAGTTCCAGGTCTGATTCCTTAAAAATAAAATTCAATTCCTTTTCCAGTTGTGAAAATCAGACCCAGTTCCAGTTCAGTTCTTACTAACCAGAACTGGACCCAGTGGTTCTTAGTTCTTACCCGCTTACATGCCTAACACTAGTTTCTTCCTACTTCACAAAGCAAATGTTTGTTTTTGAACCAAAACCTGAAACAAATAACAACTAGTGTGGCCTATCCTGTTGGCCCAATGTAAACATGATCAGTAACTGCACCAAGTGTGAACAAGGCCTCAATGATAGAACTCAACTGTGGAAAAAAAAAAAAAAAAAAATTCAATGAATTTCTCATGATAAAATTACTCGAAATTCATTATCACCCTCACTTTAAGTCTAAAATATATGAAAATATCTCCAAGAAATCCCCTCATCAAGGGCTTTCTACCTATACCAAGAGATTTCTCCATTTTCTCTATAAAAAAATCTTAATCAATTTTTATTTTTTTGAATCTTCAATGACAAAAATTGCTCAATATTCAATAACTCTTGAACCAGAATTCTAAGCATTACCAAACCAACCCAGTGCACCCCACTGATCAAGATCTTTCCAAGGATACCAAGAACACAAAAGAGGGCACCATGCTTTGGGAGGACTCAATGTGAATAGACAAATTACCTTCCTCAATTTTTTTTAATTTGATATATAGGTTGTATTTGCTCTCCATAGAGTGTTCTAAAAATCAACCTCTACTACTACTTTACTAATTCCCATTGAGGAAAAAGGGGCAGAGCCCCTCACCCCCCTCCATAATTGTTTATGAAGGAGCCAAGCATTAGGTCTGACAGGATGAATGAAAACACATGTGGGGTTGGGCTACAAAGACACTTTGTGACTGCTTATTAGGCTACTCCTGTCAGTAGCCTTGTGAACTTAGCAGCACATCTCTCCACGCTGATTATGCCAGAATTGTCGTGGTGGTGTGTGAGAGGGCAAAAAGCTAGGCTGGCAACTAGCCCATTATGAGCTGGCCTTGGCGGCCCCCAGGGAAAAACCACCAGTTTCTAACGCCTCCTCCTCCTTATTACTAGCCTACTTATTCTCCACAAGGGTAGACCCAGAGTTACTTGCCCCTTTTTTTGGCCTATTTGTTGGGCCCTGCCCAGGGACTATCGCATTGGATCCAACTTTTGGAAGTTTTACCTTATTAAAATCGTTTTCACATTAGGCAAACCGGTTTCTTTAGTGAAAGTGTTTAGACTGTTTTTTAGATTGGAACGGATTTTTTTGTTGTTCAGAGTGTGGACATAGTAGGTGGGTAGATGTACAACATCTTTATCTATTGGCAGGGCCAGTGTGTTTGTGATGCCTTGTTGGCTTTGCATACCAAGAAGAGACTATGCATTGGTGTAAGATTTGGGCATAAAAATTTGGCTCAAACTTCACCCACTGTGTGAGTGACATTTGGAGTATTATGTGTGCATATGATGAATTGGCATGTTTCATAATTTTTCATGCACCTCAATGAGAAGTTCTAAATTCAGTAAGTGAGATTTCAAACTGAAATCTTGCCATAATTTCTTGCCATTATGCAATGACCTACTTCTTTAACTGCCACTTTGGAAATGATCTTTGTGTTCCATGTGCCATCACAATATATTTTCATTTTATTTTTATTTTTTTCGGGTAAAATGATTTCCACTATCCATGCAGAACCAAAAATTATTTAGTTAGTTTTGCCGTCTTTTCTCATGAAACTAAATGAAAGGATAAATAAAATGAACTAAACAAAACCATAGTGTAATGAATTAACATTTGTTCTTGAGTTTATCCTTACCTCCTGACCAATGTTTTTTATCTTATTTTTTTGGAGTAGGAATAGGTGATGGGCATCCCAAGGTAGATTTATTGGCAAGAATTTTTGGAAATTTGTCTAAATTTTTCTCTAAACAACAGAAAAATGGCAACCTGCTTTTGGGGATAGTCGAAAAGTGGTGGCATTTTTTTGAAAACGAAAATTTCTTTAGTTTTTTGTGTGAATTTTATGAAAAAACAGGCATGTGCAACAACATATTCCAGTTTTACTTTTCTTTTTTTTTAGGGGGGTCACATTAACCTAATTTGTAATGTGCTCAGTTAACTTGCTTAGCTGTGTACTCTTTTCCCTAGTGACATTTATTGTGTTTAATTAGGACAAGTCCCCAAAAACAACCTTGTTTGATTTTCAACAATACATCATTTCATCACTTCCCATTTTGCCCCATTTGAGAACAAATGGCTATCTCTTGAACACAAGCCAAATACTCATTTTACCTAGTATGTACATGCTTTTTTTTACCTAGATAGGTAGCTAGGACATTTACTTAGCTCGATATGTAGGTAGGTAAGCCATCTACCTAGGTATCTAGGTAAATAGGTAAGCCATCTACCTAAGTAGGCAGGTAAGTAGATAGGTCAGAATCTACCTACCTAAATGGGTAGGTATGTAGGACATGGGCCATCTACCTAGGTAGATAAGCATGTAGCATGTAATTATGGCAATTACCTAAGTAGGCATGTAAATAGGTAGGCCAAAATTGACCTACATAAATGGGTAGGTATTTAAGTAGGCCATACCAAGGTAAGTGGATAGATATGTAAATAAGTCATGTACTTAAGTAGGTAGGTGTGCAAATCATTAACTTAAGTAGGTGGGTCTATAGGACATCTACCTAGGCAATTGGGTAACATAGGTACTTCATCTACCTATGTAGGTAGGTATATGCATAGCCCATCTACCTAGGTAGGCAAATAGGTGGATAGGTATGTATATAGGCCATTTAGGTAGGTAGGTAGGTAATGATATATTTACCTAGGTACCTATGTAGATTAGTAGGTAGATAGGTAGCCGATCTATTCATCTAGGTGCTTATGTAGATAGATAGGTCATCTACCTACTTACTACCTGTATATCTATCTTTGTGATTACTTTTATAACTCTATGTGTTCAAAAAGATGTGAAATAAATAAGTTGACAAAGTTTAGCACCTTATAATGGTGAGATGCAATGGTTAAAGATTCGGTTTATGTTCATGGAGGTGAGGATTTTAAATTGTTATACTTGCACCTTAGGAGTTAATTAGGCTAAGCAGGATAGGGTAAACTAAGCTAGGTTAGGTTAGGTAGGCCTAGCAACTTAAGCTAAGGTATGCATATTTTATATACTTATCTATTATTTTACCTAAGTAGCTAGGAGGTATTTAACCTAATAGCTTAGACTAGGGCAGTAGGCATAAGAAGCTAAAGTAGGTTAGGACATTTCGTATCATTCAACTATCCATAAAGTAGTTCCAAAGTCAAGTTCCATGTAAACTACATAGGGTCCACATCATACTCATGTTTAAACATGGTAATGGATGAAAAAACGGATGATAATCACAAGAATTTGTGACTTCCATGCCACATGATGTCTTTTGCAACTAGTTGTCCATTGGCATTTGTTTTAGGCGACTAAAGCATTTTGTGGTTGTAAATGTTCACTATGACTAAAATCCAATTGCAAATTGAATCATTATTTTCCAAATTTCTTTTAATGTTAGTCAACCCCAATGACCCTAATGTTATTGTAAAGAAATGACCAACAATATGGGAAGAGAATCAAGACCCAAATTTATTTGTCTTAGGTAGACAACACAATCGAAGTTATAAAGGTAAATTGACCTTTTTTTATTTTCATTAAGTTCAGTATTCTTCCATAATTGATGAAAGAAAATATATTCATATTCATATGTGAATTTTAGATGATATTTCCAATAGAGAGGGTTTCAAAAGAGATTTTTTTTAATTATTCAAATTTTCAAATTATTGTTGTATGGAGTGAAAATTTCATGAAATTATGCAACTTGTCATCTATCTTCAACAACCCACACACTATCAAGCAAATTGTGCTTACATATCAAGAATGCCTCCAACATGCTTGGTAGATCTAAATTGAATACAAATGTCCAATCAAGGATATTGATTTCAATCATAAGAAGAACAACACATACAAGGTAAAATTACTACGTGGCATAGAATATATCTAGAAAGTAATCTCAATTTCTCATTTTTAATACCTTTTCAATCTCTTGTGAATGCTGACTAATGAGTTTCAATTTGATCTTTGTTGCAAGATTTTGAAAATATGCTCCCGATAATCTTTGGAATAAGGTCAATCAAAAAATGCCTTACAATTTTGTTATTATTATATAACACATATGCAATGAGGGAAAAAGTTCTTTTCAAAGAGGAAAAGGGAAATATTTTGGACGGGACAAATTAGTTTCTGTATGGCAGCAAGTTGTTTGCAAAGCCATGAAGATTTTTAGTTGTTAAAGCATTTGAGCTTTGTATTTGATGTACATGTTGTCTTATTTGCAAGGCTAGTAAACAAAATATGAATCCCTTGAGGTTAAAATTTTCATCCCATTTTCCTTTCATTGACTTGGAATTACTTTTTCTTTTTCTTGAATTAAAATTGTTGTACATGTTGTATGAATGATGGTTTGTTGTATATTTAGGTGGTTTTGGGTGACCGATTTGTAATCAATTTTGCAACCTTGTTTAGCAACAAATACTAATGTGGGTATGCATGTTTCACGATTATAAAATGGTTTGTGCAGGTCTAAGCTATGTTATACTGGGCATTATTCATAAGGATTGGGGTTCAACCACCTCTAGTTCATCATAGATTTTTTTTTTCCTTATCGTAGTCACTTAAAACATGTCTTCTATGTATTTCAATTATGTTTCAACAAAATTTAGTTTAGCTTGTGATTATGTTATTCACTTGTGAAGGTCCTATTTATGAATAACTAAGATTGTTGTAAAATCCATTACAAAATGCAATTGCTTGCCAATTCCTTTGCTTCTCAATGTGGTTGATGCCACACAAGCTCTCACCAAAACCCTAGTATCACCAACAACCCTAATAATCTACCATTGAATATCACCACCCATTTTCAATAACTCACATGCCCAAGAAGCTTTTTTTGCTTCACACAAATACATGATGGCTAATGGCACTTACTTTGAAGTTTTTCAATATCCAATATTGCCTTCACGTGTTTTTTGGATGTTGCCACCCAAATGACCTTGACAATTTGAAAAAAAAAACATTGGTTCTTATGCACTCTAATTTTTTGTAAACTAGATTGGGATTTAGCATTTTATCTAAATTTACATTGTGAATTGACACATCATTAGTTGTAAAATTACAACTTAATAATTTTTCTGTTTGAATATGAATCCATGCAAAAAACAAATACAAGATGAAATTTATTGATATTCTAATTGATTTAAATAATATATTACTCATGTCATAAACAAATTTTCTATTTACATTTGTTAGTTATGATCATGCAATCTTTTTATATGAACAAGAAATTGAGGGCCTTGAATGGTTTAAAAATACTATTGAAAAGTTTTTTTTTCATAATATTTATTGCGAAATAAGCCAAAAGGTTGAAAACCTTTTATAGGTGCAATCGTTAATGAAGTTTCATCATTGTCAATTATGTGTTCAACATTTATAATGTTTTCTACTAGAGTAGATGCATAATCTTCATCATATAGTTTTTCAAATTGGTTTGAACTCTTTATTTTTAGTTCATTAAATTCATCAAAATTATCATTTTCATTTGTAGTTGCTAGTTCTACTAAATCTTGCCAATTTTGTTTTATTGAAACTTTTGCTTCCACATATAATGGTGTTTGACAAAGTTATCGTAAAGTTTTAATTATTATGTTAAGGTGAACATAACTTGACATATATGTTGATTTATATTCTAACTTCTTATTTTTTAAATGACAATAGAATAATCATAATGTAACATCAATAACACATTTTGTAAAAGGTTTACATTTTTATAACATTTACAATGTTTCCACATGTACTCCATATCATTATATCCTTTTAATTTTAAAACTATGCAAATGCAAAATGTGGTGCTGTTAGACATTCTTCAATTGTATTCAGCATTGAAATGAAGTTCATATCTAATGGATTGTGAATAATATGATTTCATGATGCCAAACCTAACAAACCATTTGAATTTCTTTTCTTTTCATAAGACATATAAGTGAGTATATGTTTTGTAAGTTTTGTAATTTTGATGGAAACATGAAAAGCAATTTAGATAAATTAAGATGCATAATGAACTTGATAATCAAAACATAATTTTTGACAATAATAACATCCATATTTTGCAATTTCTAATATGGCATTCTTATACTTAATAATTTTTTGATCTTCAACATTAATTGTAAATGAAATGTTTTTAAAATGTTTTGCGTTTTTTCGTTTTTGTATGGTCTTTTGATTTTTCATATGCCATTTTTTTCATAATTGTTTTACTTATAGATGTATTATCTTTATTTTTATGGTACTTTATGCAAATTTTATTTTTCTTGATAAAATATATAATTGTTGGCATCACAAGACATTTTTTGGGATTAGTTTGAACATTTATATTAATATTATTCTGATTATTAAATCAATTCAAGGTATTTGATGTGACTTTTAACATGTAATACATTCAAGTTCAAACTTAGGTAGTTGGATATGGAAGTTGATTCAATTTGTTGGCAAGTCCTTTTAGAATAGTTGTCTTTCAATTCTAACATAACATGGTTTAATTCAACATTCCAACCAGAATGTTTTCAGTTACCATGAAGTTTTCAAATTAATTTTTTTTAATGGCATAATACTTTAGAATAAAACATTAAGGATTTAATATAACATCTAAGATATGCAAGTTCAACATTCAAATTAGTGTATAAAAGTTGAAGTTTTAGATTATGGTTTAACAATCAAGGTTTTGAGTTTAAGATTTCAAAAAGAGGTATAAAATTAAGGTATCAAACTTAATGTTCTAGATTAGGGTTTTTAATTATGTTTTTTATTTTGATTTCAAATTAAACTATTATATTTCAAGTTTTACCTTTAATATGACAACTCCACAATTTAGAATCACAGGGTTTTACAATTGAATTCTAGATAAATTACCCAAACTCACAATTTCAAGGATTTAAAACTTTAAACTCAATACCAAAACAAACTTTAAGATTTCAAATTTATTGTCTTAGGTTTCAAATTTAGGGTTTGGGGTTACAAATTTAGAATTTTCAAATTTAAAGACTACAATTTTAAACTCAATACCAAAACAAACTTTAAGATTTCAAATTTATTGTCTTAGGTTTCAAATTTAGGGTTTGGGGTTTCAAATTTAGGATTTTCAAATTTAAAGACTACAATTTTAGATTTAGGGTTTTAAAATAAGTTTTAGATTTAAAGTCCAAACCCATCCAATCAACTCCTTTTAAGAAAAATATCAATGATACCCAATATTCCGAAGTCTAATATTTTGATATTTGCATATGAAAAATATAATTGTGATGTTTTGTACATTTCCCTATATATGTCCTTTTTATATTAAAACTACAGTACAAATTTATAATAAAGTTTGGCACACTTCAAACAATTTTGAAAAGTAAATGAGTTTGTGTCGAAAACTCAACTTAGTTGTATAAAACCAAAAAAAAAAAAACATGTAACATGTACATTCTCAAACTAGAAACATATGTGTAATTCAAAATTGGTGTTCTTTAATAGAAAAACCAATTTTTTTACAACAAGAATTTGCCCCTAAGATTTTTACCCTTAAACAAATGCAAAAAAAACTTTTCTTTGTTTTTAATTGTTCTTTAGTCCCCAAACTAAAACTTAACAAAATGTATTTTAGAACCCAAAATTGCTTGGAAATTAGCAAAGTTCACATAAAACAATGTTGTATTCTTCATTGTTATCCTACATGTCTTGTAAGTAATATGGGCTTGGTTCTCAACTTGTACCATGGATTTGCAAACATGACAATAGAATACAACATTCATATTTTTCAATGATGGCAAATGATAGTTCTTATAAATATTCTCGAAGTAGGATGCCCTTTAAGAAATAATCAACCTCCTTATAACCTATGGCACCCTTGGACCAAACATTTTGCTTAAGCATGTTACAAGTTTTAAAATTAAAATTTTTTGCATCAAATTAAAAATTAAAATTCTAATTTGAGAGTTAGTTTGAAAACTTTGCTTTTCAATACTTGGTTCATACATCTCACTTAGTTTTTGCACACTAGAATTTTCAAGCACTAGGATCACAAAGATGGACACATGATTAGTTAATAATTGTTGCTCACCATATGCAATGCTAACAACATGCTTGATCAAAACAATTGCTAGTTTGTTGGTGTTGTACACTTACACAAGCTAGATGTACTACTTGTAAAATTAAAGGGGAAAAAAATTGCATGAGAATCTTCAAGTTCAACACCATTTGCAACAATGAAGACAAAGGATTTTTTTTAATTTGTCATATATCCCAACAACAACCATCTCTATGGTTCCCAATTCCTCCAAATTTCATTGTTAAATAAACCTTCAATTGGTATGGGTTGAAACAAAACATAGGTGAACATCAAAAGGTTCAATGTTCTTGACAAGAATAATTGCTCCTACTTTCAACACAAAACCCCAATCATCACTCTCCCATTTGTTCATGATTATAATGCTAAAATTTGAAATATTCACGAACATGCCCACATTAAAATGACCAAAATGTGGAAAACAAAAGTTCCACCAATAGTTAATGTGGTTGTTAGATACTTAACTATCTCAACAAGGTCATAATTGATGTATTTGTAAGGGTTGTTTGGTCCATCATATGAACTATATCTACTGACAACAAGCATTTTAACATTTTTTAATCCATTCAAAGACTTCAGACTTTTTGAACAACTTAGTGATAGGTGACATGATTGAAGCAAAGTTTTTAATAAAACACTTATAAAATTGGGCCATCTTGTTAAAAACTTGGATCTCTTGGGGGGTAGGAGGTACTAACATGTTTATTAAGGCTTCAACCTTTTTAAGATCCATGACTTTGCTTTCTTTGGACACTATGAACCCTAAGATGGTTATTGAAAACACCATGAATGCACACTTGTCTAGGTTTAGGCTAATACCAAACTCTCTACACTTAAAAAAACACTTATTTAACTTCTCAAGGTGAATTGATAGGTCACTGAAAATTGTGAAGTCATCAAGAAAAATCTTCATGAATAAATCAATGTACTCACAAAAAGCTTTAGGCCTTCTGATAGGTGGGCGATCCATTTTTGACACCAAATGGCATCACAACCCACACAAAGCACCCTAGTTTGTCATAAAGATGATTTTGTGCTAGTCTTCACGTGTAATTGATATATGATGATATCTTGAAATCTTGTCCGAAAAGGCATAAACTTCATGTCCAACAACTGTGTTGATGACTTCATTTGTGAAAGGTAACAAGTAAGGGTCTTGTTTTGTTGTTACATTGAGTTTCTTAAAATCAACATAGATCTTCAACTTCCCATTCTTTTTTAAAACAATCACTACTGGAGATAGCTAGGTTGTTTCTTCAACTGATTTGATAAAACCAATAGCAAGTAATTTGTTTATATCTTGCTTGACAATTTGGCAACATAATTAGGATTTAATTAGTACCTTGCCTAATGAGTAGGTGGTACTGTTGTATCTAGTTCAATCTGGTGTTGAACAATTTCTGGTGGAATAACCTTTAGGTCTTTATATGTCCAAGCAAATACATATTTGAACTCCTTTAGAAGTTTAATCGATTGATTTGTGACGACTGGTTCAAGTGTAAAGTTCATTTTCACCTATTGCACATTTTCCTTAATACCCAAATTAACTTTGGTTAATTATTCTTTCTCACTAACTATCCAACCTACTATGGTTAGATCTTGTACTCATTCCCAAGTAGGTGTTTCATCAACAATCATCTTTCCAACTTCTAGGTGAAAGAAAGTTTCAGGTGGGGAAATGTCGTGGTATAATTAATTTCATAGTTAGTACACCTACCGATTTAATAGGTTGTTTTAGAATCGCTTTTGTTATGACAGTATTTGGTATACAATCTGTCGTAGGAACAAGTTCAATATGAGTCGGTACTGCTACGGTTCCTATTGAAAAGAAATCTAACTTTATATTCAACATCACATCCTCTTCATCATAAGATATTCTAGAATGGAAATCATAACAAACTAAGACTTTTGGTCACCAAGTTTCTTAGTAACATGTATGGTTCTTATTGTATTGGTTCCTTGTATGGTAACAATATTAGTGCCCCAATTATGGGATACTTTTGCATCTCTCAACCATGGGCATCCTAATAACATTGAGTAACTATAATCTAATACATTATTGTTGATAACAGTAAATGTAAATGTTTAAGGAATTCCACTAGACAAATATCTTTAGATCCCTAATACAACCAAGTGGTTTGGCTATGGTTTGATTTGCAATACGCAAATTATAAGGCATTAAATTAGGTTTTGACAAACCTAATTGTACGTCAAATTTTCAATAATGATGTTTATTTTAGATCCCCCATCAATTAGCACATCATCAATAAAGTTCTTACCAACTTGGACTTGAATCACAACCATCTGATGATCGATAGCTACTATTGCATAAGCAGGTTCAAGTTGGACGAGTTGAACAGATTTGACCAGTTTCAAAAATGTATCGTTTGATGTCTAGCACAATCTTCAAAAATTGTCCCAAGTTAAGAACATACTTAATCTCCAAAACTTGAGTATTAATGTCTTTCAAAATCTCCTCCAAAGTCTTCTCTGGTATTATTGTTTGTGAAGTTAATTGAATAGGTTGCTTACTTGTAACTAGTTGACTTATTAGTATTAGTAAACTAGCATAATTTGAATGAAGTGGTCTATTTAAATCAACGAATGCTTGTGACATTAAGTCAGCTCCTTGTAACTCCTTAATAGTATGAATAAAAAAATCATGCAGTTGTTCTTCTATTTGGCAATCCGTTATTGCTTTTGCTTTCATTGATTCACGTTCTCTAAAAACTTGTTGTTTTAGTACTTGGCTACATGTCATCATAACTATAACTACATTGATTAGTACATTATTAGGTTTAAGGTTTTTTGCTATTATAGTGGTAGTAGTGGTTGGTTTAGTTAGGAACATGGTTTGAACTTCTACCTTTCTAAGACAATCAAGTGCATGATGCTCAAAGCTAAAAGAGATAATGTAAAGATATCTTACTGGCACTCTAGTTGGCTTGATAGGTTGTGCAGTCATTTCAGCCATTGGTTCAACAACTTTAGTGGATACAACAAAAACTATCAATTCCGCTTTCTTCTTATTATGATAAGTTTTTTTCGTATGACATGTTTTTCCACCGTTTGAACAATTTAATTGCTACCTAACAGTTGCGTAAATGACTATAGGTTGTGCAATTAGTTTGGATTTTGGTTGAGTTATCAAATCATTGTAATTTGTTATAACCGGTCCATTTTCTTGACAAATCACTGCAACTTCTTTATGTTTGATCAAGGTATTTTTCGTCATACCTATTGTTGTTAATCTAAGGTAAGGTTGTAAACTTGCTCTAAAAATAGTAGTAAAAAAAACATAAGTAGCTTTCAGTTGTAAATATAGCTAGTTTAAATAAACATTCATAACAAACTTCTAACTGTTCGCCAACTTGCTGGAGATTTTTCAATTGCATATAGACTTTTTCGTCATTCTTCACAATTCGGAGTTGCTTGCAAAATGTTTGTTCTAACTCATCAAATGTGCAGTTAAGATGATATTGTACAAAGTTCTCACCCCATTCTAAGATGTTATCTTCTAAAGTAAAACCAAACAAGTTGATGATATCTACCTCCGTAGTCTCACCATTGGCTTTGATTGCCTTCTTGAAAACTCTAATGTGAGCATCAAAACCAATATCCTTCACATATGTGGGATATTGAAACTTTCAATAGGCCAATTTACTAGTTGTTCGGATTAAGTTGGAACCAGTTAATACCATGGTGGCATGAATATCCTTGGATTGGGTGATTGCCCTCCATAAAATCCAACAAGTGGATTAAGTGGTGGTCCTCCAAGTGGTTCTCAATCAAGTGATCCTCCATTAGGTGAACCTCCATGTGGTTCTCCACTTAGTTGTGGATATGAATTAGCCTTTATGGGGTTGCTCGAATGAAACATCATTACCATAGATAGGTAGTCTTGGTAACAAGTACATTAATAGGTAACACCGTTGCCATTGTTTGCTGAATAAGTACATCTCTCGTGATAAAAACCGGTTGTTTGATAGGTGGCATTGGTTTTGGTTGAGTAACACCAATTACATCTCTTTTATTTTTCCCATAAGTTAATGGATTAGGTCCCTTGATTCTCGAATAGTACATTGAGAACATTTTAGGATCCATAGGTACAAAGTATGGAACTATATTATACCACATCAAGTACAGTACAATTTTGGGTTGCTTTGCTATTAATGGTGTAATAAGTTGCAACCAACTTAAATATTGACTAATCGATATTAAGTTGGTAACCAAACTCGGTTGAATCTGGGTTTGTTGTACATGTACACCAACATGTGTCATTGGTGTGCTTAGTACTACAGATTGTAGAAAATTCTGAGTTCTTTCATCAATCTTTTCAATTTATCATCCACTAAAGGACAATTCTTGAATTCATGTCCAATTTGTTGACAATATGCATAGATTAATGCAACTTCAACAGTGAGTTGAATGGTTGTAATTGGTAACCTTCATTGAACCAATGGTCGTTCAATGGTGCCCATGACAGGTACACTCAACCAAACAATTTGATGAAGTGGTTGTACTTATTGAACAACAATAGGAGCCACGATTGTTTCCACCAGTTGTATAGGTTGTTGAGAACTCGATCTATGTGAAGGTCTTCGCTTCAAGTTACATAGTTGTTCCAACTAGATTAAAAGTTGGTTGTGTTCCAATTCTGAATTTGTTGTGATTGGATTCAAAATGGGAACCAGTTCAAATGTATAATAACCAACAATTAGTGTTGATTGAAAGGGCACAATTGCTCTAGGAATGTAGTAATTGGGTGTCACAAATTGCCATATTTGTCCTACAAAGGTTACTTCATTAGCATGTTGAACAAGTTCAATGTTTTGTCCACCCAGTCATGCATTCAACCTTCATTGTTGGGACAACTACTAAGGTGGTAAAAATAACCAATTGAAGGTACTTGTTGTTCCTTTCTTTCCTCTTGCTATGCGAGTATTTGATGAAAAGGTATTTTTATTATAACAAGTTGTTGAGGCTCATTGCTAGGAACTTCAACCGGTTATACTCCCTCAGCTTGAAAACACATTTGTTCTTGTGGCTGAATTGCCTCATGAACAGGTTTGTTGTGGCACTTCTAAGTTTAATTGCCTTTTTAAGGCGCCTTGTGCCTATTCTTGACATCTTGCATAAATCACTAATTCAAATTTTCTTTTAATCAACATGTTGCTAAGGAAATTATCAAAAAAAAATCAACATGCAAATCCAAAGAAATTATTAACTACTAATCTGTAAAGAAAAACAAAAAATATGAACACAAAATATAATCTTAGAAAACTTTTAAAGCTTAATACAAATCCAAACCTAGAAATATTAAAACAAAATAATTATTAAAACCAGAAAGCATAAGCATTTTTGCTTACAATTTCGTTCCATTTTGTGGTCACCAAATGTTAAGGGTGTTTTTTGTCCCTTTAAGTTTTATCTTTTCTCTTTCAATTTCTAATTCTGATTTACTGAATTATTAACAAGTTGCTCCAAATTTGAATAGTAAAACACAAGAATCATTGGGGTTTTTTTCTTATTAATCAATAATAACATTTTTCAAGCTTGCATTCTAAAAACAGAATGGAAAATCTTCACAAGAAAATCAGAATAAACATGATTCAGAATTCAAAACTCTTTAAGAATTACAAAAAATGAAAAGATGAAGATCCTTTTCTATTTCCAAGTCCTCCTAATTCTACCAACTAATAGTGTTATTTGTAACTTAAAGAATCACTAGCCAGTATAACTTCAAAATCAAAATAACAAGTTACCGGTTAGAAGTTCAAATTCGTCTGTTATGTTAATCAACCAATTATTGTAACAAATTGGTTACAAGTACTTATAACAAACCAGTTAACTTAAGACCTATTAACCAAAAACTAAAATAACCTTAGGTCATATTACTTCATTGGTTACTAGTTGGTTAAACCAATTACCATATACATATTGAAAAATTGCAATAACAACCACAAATTGAACACTAATCATATTCCAATCATGAAAAAACCTTAATTTAGGGCTACACTAGAATGAGAGGCATTCCTAGAATGCATGGCTAAACTTTGTTCCATCATTAGCCTAAACCCTTTCTTTTGGCAATGTCCTTAGCCCATATACCCTTGGGCTTTACCCTCACCTATTACAATGGTTGCTTGAATGCTTGGAAAACTAACTAGAGTTTCATGGATGCCATTAATGCTCTTGTATTCATGGCTCCAAAAATCAGTGAGAGATGGACTAAATTGCCCAAAGCCGATGGGCCAAAGGAATCTTGGTTGCCATGGGACCAAGGAGAGTCACGCCTTCAACCACTTGGCTACAAAATTTCAAATAATCAACAATTTGAGTGATGAGGGGTAGTTTGTGGGTGGTGTTGACCAATTGGAATGAGTCTAGTCCAAAAGTAATAGAGGTTTTTGTTACTGATTTCAATTGTTTCACAAACCTTTAAAGATGTGTGAAAAAGCTTTAATATGTACATGGAAAGCAAGGCAAGGGTTAGTATAGGGGGTAGGCATTGTTGTGAGTGGCTTGTGCCCAAAGGGCATAGCCCAAGGTCTAAGGTGGAAAGTAGTGATAGTGAGGCTTCCCCCATTACTACAAAACGTGGGTGCAATTCATTACTAGTCCCTGTTCACTAGACCAATGAATTCACTATTTTTTCAACTAGTAATCAATGAATTCATTGAAAATCTAGTGAAATCACTTGACGTACAAGGGCACCTTTAGTTGTAGCCCCATTCGCCCCACTAAGATGCATTCCAATGATGTTACAAATCACCTTACAACAAATCTCACTCACCCTAAGCATATTACATGCCTTCAAGGAAACTATGAGAAATATTCAAGAGCCAGAAACTGCCGTTGGGGAGGTCTCCCAAATTACACTACAATTTTCAGCAGAGATTTTTGTGTAAGATAATGCCATAGCAGGGCTCCCCTCCTCCCCTGGCACCCTCCATTTAGAGGGTGTAATACCCTGCTACCAAAACATTACCCAGTGGAATGACTGAGGCAGGCTAGTACAGTAGGAGGGCCTACTACTGTACAAGTAGGCCCTCCTACTGTATAGGCGAGAGAGTCTGTCAAACTGGCCTGCCACCATAGGACCAGTAGAGCCCACTGTACTGGCCTGCCCTCTGTGGGGGTGTTTGGTGCTGAGGGGCCACAGTGAACCAGCACCCACCAGCGCACCATCCACTGGATGCCTGTTATTACTCAGTTGTGGATGGATGAACCTCAACTGAGTTAATATTTGACTTCACCTTGGTAACCAATTCTGTAAGGAATCCATCTCATGTATAGGTCAATAGGTAGGAAAATAGGTAATTGCTGACTAAGTAGATGGTTTATACATAAATAAGGGCTGTTTTTACTACCTACATACTAACAACCTACCAACTGAGCTAACCACCATGGTTAGTTACAGAACTGGAACCCAACAGAAAACTGTTTCCTTACCAATTACCATCCATCCTTCATGGTGCACTGGCGGGTGCTGGTTCACTGTGACCATGCTGAGGATATACAGAGCCATGTGGTTTTGCTGCAAAGGTGTGATTTTGTTGATGGTTTATTTGTGAAAAGAGCTTACACACAAACTGCTATAATGTTTAACTTGCACTACATATATGATACCATTCTCTTGTTGTGTAGTTATACTTCTAACTTATGGTTCTCTATGCTTCCCTGTATGGGTAATTACCCCCAAAAAGTTCCATACTCTTAGGTTGTCACTTGAGCAATAAGTTGCAGGGCAGCACATGGAGGAACAGCCAGTGTGGAAAGTGAATTCCAATTGTGAATCGCATGTGTAATGATACCAACACAACACCAACAAACATTACAAATTCTTTTTGTGTGGAGATTGCAGGAAGAGGGGCTCAAGACTTTTGCACAGCGGTAGGTGCATTACTGAACCTCACCTTTGACTAAAGTAACCTTGAAATTTCCTTCTGTTGCATGAAAAGCAGTCTGGAATGGTACTAGTTCAAAGTGGATCTCAAAGAAATCACATGGGGAACCAGAACTCCACCAAGGCCATTCCTGATGATGATGTTGATGATGATTATGATGGGAAGCTCCAGGAGCATGAGGAAGAAGGCTTGAGCAACAACCTAGTCTGATGAAGGTAAATGTGTTGATGATGAGTGCAGTTTGGTGTACTACAAACATTATTTTTTTGCTATGGGTGGGTAATATATAACAACTAACAACCTTCACTTCTGAATTTCTTTTGTTTTTCTTTTTGGTTTGTTAGGGTTTTTTTTAGGGTTTTTGGGTCCTCTTTATAAGACACCGTCGATATTCTCTTTCCATGGAGAGAGATTGGGATTCTATAATGTAACCTGCAGACCTGGCAGTTCCCCACTTTTATTGGGTAGATTGACAGTAAACCTTTGAAGGCCAATCAGCTTTGGAAGGTCAATAATAGCTTATCAAATACCATAGTGGTACAGGGGCAGCTTCAAAACATGTATGTTGAATAAACTGATTTATTTTGAAGATTACATGTAGAAAAATAAAATATTTCAAAATATTTTTCATTTTCCTTCACAAAATTTGAGTTCTTCGAAAAAAAGTACTTTTTGAAATTTTCAATATTTGTACAAATAATATAACTAGTGTGGAAGCTAGCAAGGTACTAATGTATAGTACAACAAATCCATTGGCTTGGGTTTTGTGGCAAGAATATAATTTGATGGGGACAAAAATTTGAGGAAGGTTTCATAACCTAGGGAATCCACATAAGTAAAATCCAAGTCCATTTGTTGGGAGGGACTGATGGAGCCTAATTTTGGTGCAAAATCTGCCCACTCGTAGTAACTAGAGTTGCCAATTTTAAAGGGACAACTTTACTAAAACTCTATTATGTACAATGGAATGGTCGAGTTCCAGCCCATCAATAAAGTGATGCAGGTTTAGGTGCATGTCACTAATTAGAAAACCTAATCAAAATTTGTAGCATAAGGGCATGTTATAGTTCACAATTATTCCTTTTCCCCATTCTATTTTCATGCCAAGCTTTACTAAACATGTAAACCTCATTCTAAAGGTTGCATCAAATTTTACATAGCATAAAGTCCATGGGCGAGAGCGTTACAAAAATAGGGCTTTTCCTCAACTCTCATCTCACATGCCCTTATTTCAATAATGCCCTTGCCCTTGGGATTTCCTTACCACACTTAAGGAATATGTGTGAGATCCGTTGACATCTTCATAGATAAAAGGTGTGCTTCAAATGCACTCACCAAATGTTTTACTTGACATAATGAACATTGTGTTTCAAATTGAGTTGGATGGCTTTGTATGATGATTGTTATGAAGAGGGCAACACACGAGGAGCAAGTCATTACCCAATATAAATCACTAGTAGAAAATTATTATTTTATTGTGGTACTTGGTAGGTATCACAACAAAAAAGAATAAAAAGAGGCAAGGTGTTAAAAAAATGAAATGCCCACCCTTTTCATGCAAGAAAAAGTTCATTTGATAATGTGTCTTCCAGATACATGAAAAGTTTTTAATCAATGTTTTACCTTATAGTTAGTTTAGTTGCAAGCACTATGGATGGCAAACTCATAACCTCGTAGCATTATGTTATTGATTCATATGCAAGATGGGCCTTAGGAAAATACCTTATTTTTCACCTTCAATTTCATTTGGGGAAGGGAGGAAGAATACACCAATATTAATGTAATATATAAGGCCATATATATTATATAGGTATCGACATTGGTATCATTACCAAACCAATTTGGTATTTGAGGTTAATGATGTTTTTGGGTCATTTTTATCCTTGTTGACATTCACAACCATGTTGGTTTCATTGTGACATTCCACATGAATTTTGTTAAATAGTAGGGTGTGTAAAAAAGTAGTTGGAGTAGGTTCTAGCAATTCAAAAGGCATATTGGACTAAATTGCTTTGAATTTTATTGTTGTTTTTTATCTGCATTATTGCATAGCCAAACTTCACATGCACGTGTGTTCTTTGTGTTTAATGATCCACTATCAATCATTATGGCCCAAACCCATCAAGTGACGAAATGTGTGATTTGCCATTCATTTGGTCAAACATTTGTAGTAATACCACAACAACATTTCAGAAGGGTATTGTTTACTACATTCTTGCACAAGGCATCATTAGCATTAAAAAAATGTTATTAATGAACATGTTAACATTTTAGTTTGGCACAAAAAAACAAAGGCTTGTTGAAAGGGTTGCTATAGGTGGGAGGCAAAAAGGAAAAAAAAAACAATGACACCTAAAACTATTATCAAGTTTTTTCTAATTAAAACCCTTACAAACCAAATGACCTTAATGAGTAGTAATTCATCAAAGGCCTAGTCCTATTCATTGCTGAGGGGTACATGCCAATGTTGGTTGTGGAAAAATCATGGTTGTGGCCCCTTGTAATGTGACAATGTGATGGATTAAGATAAACAACTTTCCATTAACATATTCCAATAATGATAGTTAAAACAATGGAGCTATATGTGCTCTCCTCCATTGCACAATGTGCGACAAGGTGCAATCATGCTAAAGTAAGCTAATATGCCATCTTTGTTTTTTTGAGTGAAAGTAACCATAAAGTAATTTTATATAAAAAAATTTGAAATAGTTTTTACTTTAATGATCAATATGAGAATGTTCTTTGACTATAGTATGATAATATTATGTTTTATTAACTTAATATGCACTTAAGCATATTTTTAAACATGCAAATAGATGCAAATAAGTGTCCCAAATTAGTTTCAAGTATATGAAAGTAGGACTTTAAGTTTTTGGTGACTTCAAGTTGATGGCAAACTAAAATGTATTCAATAATTTAAAAATTTGCATAATAAAGGTCATATTTTGCCAAATTTGTAACTTAAAAGTAAGTTCTAGCACATTTTACCTTGTTAGTTTAAAACCCACTTATTAGATATTTCTCTTACACTAATTTTTTTGAAACTTGGTGTGCAACTTACTATAAATTTAATGAAGTGCATGATGGTTTCATTATGATACTTGAAGAGGTCTTGAGTTTAATTTCTTACATTTATTTTAAAAATAAATGATTACAATGTCAAAGGATATTTGTTTGGCCTACTTTTTATGCTTCCTTCCAACAACCATTGTCACATTTGAACTTTGGACGTTTAGATTTTGAATTTGATACTTTTTTGTTGATAATCAATTTCAAGAATGCCTTTTTTATGTTATAGTTGGTCCATTTGAAATTCCTAACACATCTAGAATAGCCTTAACAAAATAAATGAAATATTTTTTAGTAAAATACCAATTAACAAAAAAATTATTGATTATGTCAAGGATGAGGGCGCAAACCTAAATGCTCTTGTTGTGCATTGAAATTTGTTGCCTCTTATGCACTATTGCAAATTGCATCACAATTTATTGGCACTTGTTTTGGGCATTTTATGTCTAAGGCATGTCAATATGCCACAAATGAAACAAATATGGGAGTTGGGATGAAGGAGGTGAGTTTGATGAATCTTGGAGTTATCTACAAAATATCATCACATGGATGAAAAAATCTAGAAAGGAAAGGCATGAATGGGTGCTAACTTACAAGGAAACTGGTTTGAAACCAAGGAAGCTAAAAACATTAGTTAAAACAAGGTTTGCTTCCAAGGTTGCATTATTTTAGAAAACATTGGAATATGTTATAGCCATAAATCTTTGTTTCAATTAAAAAACTTTCAAATTGCAAGCTTGTGTACCTCTAGGTTCAATTTGGGCTATTGCAAGGGTAGTGACTAAAACCTTGGGTTAGGTAGTGAAACATTGCATTTTGAATCAGACAAAGACTTACTAGTTCTTACCATATGCCCTTTTTGTTTTTATGTTATTAGTAGCAAATTGTATGTAGATTATCAAGCTTGGGCATCATTAAATCCAAATTTTTAATGTGGGGATTTTGAAAATGAGTTGGAAATTATGTGTGTTAAAATGGAGTTTGAAATCATCAATGTTTTTTAACCTTTTTTTGCATTTGCACATACATTTAGTTCTACCCATGCACACAACATATGTGCTTTCCAATTGGATCTTCAATTTAAACGACTTTAATGTATAATGGAGTATGTAGGTAAATATGGAAAGGGTAGTTGTGAAGGAGTATGACCAATAGGTCTTCGTGCATTTGTTTGTGGCAATTTTCAAGTAGCTAAAACTTTGGTCACATTGATAGTCCCCCTAGAGGCACTTAGTGTTGATGATTCTTTACAGGGAGTTGTAGCTTCAACCAAGGAAATTATCTTTTTTGGTGAAAATTGAGTTGTCATTGTGTTATAACATAGTTGTCAATAACATTGATGTGAAATCCTTACTACATTGGTGGAAAATACATGAAAAATTGTTTCTTAATGTTGCATTCTTGGTTTGTGCAATTTTTATTATTCCTATGTCAAAGATCAAAACTAAAAGGACATTCAATATTGTTGAAATATTCACCAATTTGTAGATAGGAATGTAAAATCTAACAAGTTGGTGATAATACTTAAACAACTGGTTGATTGACGCAAGGATTGGTTGTGTTTTTGCTACTAGGGGCATGGAGGACTTCTTCATTGCTATAAAGGACCTAATTGATAATTATGAGGACGAGCTTGAAGAAATTGGTCTTTTTGAGACTTAATTACCACATTTTTTTATGGTTATTTTTTTTACGGTTATAGGATATAGTTCTTAAGTTCATGTAAGACTATTTTGGGCTTCAAATCAAAATACATATCGAAGTAACAAGTAGCAACAAACATATCTATGTACTAGAGGCTTGCATTGGTCAAGGTAGGACACATGATGTAGACTTGATTTATATCTTTGAAGCACCTACCTTTATTATGGGATTGTTGGATTCTTTACATTGGTTTTGATTCGTGTGTTTTCTCAAGTGTTGTAAACATTTGTATAGATTGGAGTAACAAGGTGTGCATATTTGTGTAGGGCATTCCTCCATTTAGCATTTCAAGGTGAAGATTAAGGAGCTCAACACATTATGTATTTTTATTGCACCTTCATGTGTTATGCAATGGAGTGCTTGAACTCTTTACTTTTTACATTCAAGAAATGTGTAATGGAAGTTGCAATTCACATTCGGTTTGATTCATGATTTCTCTCAAGTTGTAGACATTTGTACATGTACATGCTGATGTAGCAATGGGCATATATGTCTACGAAAGTTTTGCATCTGCAGCTATCAATGAGGACCTTGAACATTTCAGTGTCACATTAAGTTTTGTCATACCTTGAAAGATGAAAGATTGAAAAAAATAAAAAACTTACATTGATACCAGTGCTTCATTGCATATACTAGCTGGTACAGCAATAGAAATACCATTGCTATGGCCCATTCACATCCCTCTATTACGTATACTGGACTGTTACCTGATTCTTCAAAAAATTCATATACTAGTGTCAACCTGGTATTTCATTTTCCCCAAAATCTATATACCAGTACCAGACTGATATTTAAAAAAACCTTGATACCAGACCAACACTGGAATATACATATCTATTCTCTATCTTGCAACCCAAAACTAATCTGGGAACTAGAAAGAACTGTCAAATTTTCTCTTAAAACAGAGAAAACAAATTCACTCAAAAGCAAAGCTATCAGGTGAAGATGAGGAATGTGAGATAGGAACAAAAATGCAAGGCAAAATTATACCTTCTTCAGCACTTTAGTTCCTTCTCAAGCTGTTGCTTTTGCTGTTGTGCCACCTATTAGTTCCAAGTTAGGATCATCCTCAATGTTTACTAGGATGGGGAATCAATCTGCCACCTGGGAAAAAATGCAGGCGGCCACTCTGCTGCACTACTGGCCCAGATGCCACTTCTTGCTTGCCATGTGTAGATGACCTGAAATAATGTTCCAAAGAGGCTCCTGAGCAGGCCCATAATTGTGGGTGTGGGGCCTCAAGTATGTGGGAAAAGGCTTCACAAATCTATTGGTTCTTTGCTTTGGCCTCTCATGTGCAACAAGACTCCTGGTATACATATATTATGTACACTGTTTTCTTCTTTCTGGCAAATTTTTGGCAAATGGAAAATCTCCTTTACAAAATGGTGAAAACTAAGATTTTTTTGGGGATTTTAGTCACCAGATTCTGAGATTTGTACTAAGTTTCAGTTGGTAGCCGAAAATATACAAGGATGCTTAAGTTTGAATCTGGCTAAATTGTCTTGTGCATGATCACACAACTTCAGCTACATCACAAAATGTCTCAAAAAAAGACACTGGCACACACTGATTACATATTTTCAGAGGTACTGGCTATCCTCCTTTGTCATGGCTTGTACTGCATCTTTTATCAGATTCCCCCCTCTCTGATTGATAACTTTTCTACCTCTCTAGGCTCTCAGTGGCTTGAGACATGCCTTGAGCATATTATTCATTCACGTGATTCTAGGCTAATAATGAAGCAGAACTAACATCTGGTTCACATTTCTCCTCACAGTATGCAATGTAGACTACACATTGAAGAATGTCCACTATGAAACATACGTGGAAAGTCGATGACCACAACGTGAACATGTTTTTGTCACCCTTCTTTTATAGTTGGCTTTTGTGTCCCACGCACGCATTAATAAAGCAGATAACTTCAGCAGTTGAGGCATTCAGTTGTTTGCACAAACCTGCCAAACCTTCTTTACATCACTATTCCAACATCACTTGAGGGTACAAAACTGCCAGAAGGTACTTCAATTTCTGTCTTGGTTATTTTCTTTGTTCAAAGACTTTCCATCACCATCCAAAAAAAGAAATGAAAGCATCTTCCATCTTAAGTCGGACAGGAACAATGGGTTTAGCTCAGGGTCTCTCAACTCTCTCCCCCTTCTGAACACACCTCCCATTCCCACTGTTCACTTGTTGCAAGCAATTCATAGTGGAGCAAGGTTACCCACTATCACTTCATTGCTTATGTATGTAGAACTGATAGCAACTCAAACTAGGTCCTCTCTTTGTGTACTTCTACATCCTCTGGTGGTGTCTAGAACCATTTTTTGATGGCGTATTGCCGGGTTAAAACAATAACTTAGAGAAATGGACTTTGTTTGCTTTTTTGTTTTTTTCCACCCTATAATGTCAGGTATGATTGATTCATGAATGTATGGACAAAGAGTGTGTTTTTGGCCAAGGCATAAGCTTTATGCAGTAGTGCAGTAGGAGTTCCCCACCTACTAAGTAAAATCACATCTACAATGCACATGCCACTCCCAACATCCAAATTGCAGTAACATGAAAGGTGGCAGTTGATTGAGGGCCACAGTGAACCAGCACCCACCAGTGCACCTTGAAGGATAAATGGTAAGTGGTCATGAAACAGTTTTCTGTTGGGTCTCAGTTCCCTAGCTAACCATGGTGGTTAGCTCAGTTGCTTTTTCTTTGAACCTACATACTAAGAGCATCTCTTTGGCATGCCTGCAAACACCCCTTTTCATTAAATCTTGCAGCACAATAGCGTAAATCCTGCGGCACTCCTGTATTGATGTCAATTTTGCAGCGGTGATTTTATCCCCTTCAAATTATTTTTCTACTATGGATTTGGACAGTGACTATTACTGGTCCAGATGTAAAGACATAAAATGGTCTTTGAGGGTTTAAAGGGACTTTTATTATGTTTGTGGGTGGGGACAGTGATCATTAAACACTATTTTATTTTAACATAAAGGAGTTGTGTACAGTTTTGCAGTGGATATGCTTTAACAACTCACAAGCAAGTTGTTAGTAGGTAAGTAATAAAAACAGCCCTTACATATGTATGAACTATCTACTTATTTCATAGTTACCTATTTTTCTACCTACCTACCTATGTATGAGCCCTATTTCCTACAGAATTGGTTAACAAGGCGAAACCACATTTTAACTCAGTTGAGATTCATCCACAACTGAGTAACGGGCATCCAGTGGATGGTGCGCTGGTGGGTGCTGGTTCACTGTGGCCTTGATGGAGGTAGGTATCCACATTTTGCAGACTATGGTAATAAAAAGTCTATATGTAAGACTGTAAGACTTTTTTTCCTTTTTTCCTGGGGCCCTTTTGAAGGCCTGGTGCACTAGCTCATTTCAGTGGTTTCAGTGGACCTTTTTGCAAGGATATTATTGTAATTGGAAATTGGGGATTTAAGAAGTCAATTGGATACCTTGAATTCTCATCAGTCTCATTTTGCGTATTTGCATGCTTATCGTACAGTTTCCATGATTGAGATTTGTTGTGTATTTTTTCCCCATTTGATGCCAGTCTAGATTTCAGGTAGTTGATCATTAAGTTTTGGGAACTTATTAGTTGCCCACTCATTCGCTACTCAAGAGAAGCTTAATGGGAATCAACAAAGGGAGCAGGTTCAAGAAGGGATTTTTTTTTCAATTTTGTGACATAGCTGAAGTGACAATCATCCACAAGATGATTTAGCCAGATTTGGCTACATATTAGATATGACGAAAGTAGGAAAAAAAACAGAATATTTCCATATTCTTGGCTATCTACTAGAACTTATCATTAAAAAACTGGTGATTTTGATTTTTTTCCCTTTGAGATCTGGTGAATTTGGACCATTTTCTCCATGAAATATCCTTTGTATAGGTTGTAATCATATTTTTCAGGTGGAAAGTTGGCACAATTGTCAATTCAAAACAAGGTGTATTATACATAGTGGCCCTGCCATTAATTTAATATCAACAATCAATATTGTACGATAAATTAGTCATAACTAGGGGAAAAAAAAATCTATTTTGATGATCATCATGTTGTATTAAAAGAAAAATTGCCATGGCTTTTTTCCTCATTTTTTAACATCACATTAGTTATGAAGAACCCAAAAGGGATTTCAAATCAAATGATGACATGTTCTATGAACCCAATTAAACATTTTTAAAAACTTTACCAAAGCAAAATCAATAAAGAAATGTCACAACATGATTTTCAATTTTTGGAAATTTAATGATTTTTTTCTCCCAAAAAAAAAGTGATCAGGTATTCCCTTTTCATATTTATTTTTCACATTTGTGCAAAAGTTCAAATGAAAAGAAGAAGAAGTGTGTATTGAATGTTTCAATCACATTGTCGCATTTTGAAAGAATTACATGAATTTTGCATGTAATGTTTGCCATAACCATTTTTGGAGAAAGTAGTTTCGTATTTAGTTTTGTGGGTTATGGATTGGTGATAAATTCACTTGGGGCTGGGTGCACATTCGAGGAGGTTGAGGAGAAAACAAAATGTCAAAATATGGATGTGAATCTTTTCCAACCAAATTAGGATGAATTATCTAAACTAGTTTTTAGGGAGTAAAATCCCTTGAAGCTACTATACTCTATAATGATTCTCAACACAATATCCCTGCCTTACAAGGCAAGGCCAGCAAACTGCAGTCCCACCATAGCTATTAATACAAATGCCAAAGAACAAAAAGAATGAATTTGGACCCTTCTCATGTGTGTTAATCCTGCAAAACTTTGTTAATAAACACACTGCAGATCCAGAAAATGTACAAGGAAAAAAGAAAAATAAAAAGAATTAATTTACAGGATGTGAAGCTAACACAAACTAGATGTCAAAATCTCTCTGTCTCAACAATCGACCCTTCATTCTCTTTGTTACCCTAAGCTGATTGAACAACTCCCCTCATCCTGGGCACCTCAGTTCAGGAATATATTCACCGCGGGGGTGGGGCTTACATACACATAAGAACCTGGAGGAATTTCCCATGTGTATTTAGGGGGCAACTCATTCCCAAGAATGACACTAGTAGAAAATAGAAGAGAAGGATCTTCCACCAAGAGTGGAGGCGACCTTACACCCATGAATATCCCTAGCTGCAAAGAGGAGGAATTTCCACCTAGTCCTTAAGAGTGGGAGGATCTTATGCCTACTTCTTACACCTACAAGTAAACAATAAGATCCTTCCCATGCTTAAGGATTAGCCATTCATTAAATGTATTATCTCACACAAATATACAAACACTTTCACAGATTGCCATCCTCATAATTCTTTAGTCTATTCATTCCTAAGACCCTCCATGGACAACAAAACCAATCACAGTGTGAGCGAATCCAAGTCTCAGGCAGCTGTGTTTTCTGTCCCCCATTGTCCAAAACCTTCAACAGGCACGCCACCATATCAGTGATATCAGTGCTGATTGCTAAGTCATTCAGAGGAACAGTACCTTAGTACCTTGGCCAATTCAACACCAATTATATTATTTTCAGAAATGTTGAAATTTTCAAAAATTATTTCTTCCAAATCAAAAAATATTGTGAAAGAAAATAGTGGATATTTCAGAATATTCTATTTTTTGAAATGAACATTTCAAAATTAATAAATTATTCGACAGACATGTGTTGAAATGGCCAAGGTACTGCAGTAGTCACCAATAGACAACCCAAATCGTTTGTGCTCCCAAACCAGAGCTGTTTTTCCTTCCAGAAAATAATGACTTGTGAAATGTGGGTACCAGAATCATCATCTCACTGAGCTAAAATAGTCTTCAATTAGGCCCAATCCTTTCTGAACACTAGGTATGTAATAGAGTTTTTGGCAAAGGAACTGGGGGTACTGGTTTCACACATCACCAGTACCCCTTGTTTGGTTATAAAGGGGGGTGAGATTTTGAAAAAAACAGTGAAAAAAGTACTCTGGGCTTAAACTGGGACTGAAACACATATTATAACCAAATTCTGAGTTTCATCTTGTTTCCTTTTTTTTTTCCTGATTGCTTTCACCCAATCACTGTTGTTTGTGTGTACTGCAACTCTAAATATTTTCAATCTCTGCTGTTGCTGTGTGTACTGCAATTATAAATATTTTTGAACCTTGTGAATTTAATTTTGAGTTTCATAAAATTTCATTACTTTGCAGATAACAATAACATAGGTTGAAAAAGGGGTTGGGGTTGAGAGAAGGGTTGAGGGATCGAAAGAAAGGCACAAAAGGAGAGCGACTACATGAATATCAGCCATTTTTTGAAATATTTTAATTAGCTCCTAGCACAAGTTTTTATGGAGTTGAAATTTGTTGCTAACACTATATGTAAAGCAAATGGGAAAAAGCGCTTTGTGTTTGGAGTGGGATTAAATCCCATGAATTTAGTGGGCCATGGGTTCACAAAATGTAATGCACTCTCCAAGCTGGCACAGTGTGGGTTCACGTCTCCTTTTCAAAATGTTTTATGCAGGGTGAGGGGCCTCCCTGCAGTGCTTCATAGGTTTTCACCCTTTCATTCAAGCTCGACCCTCATTCACAAGGGCTCAAACCTATGCAGCACCTTAGGGGTGCCTTACCTACACATCAAGTTTTAAAGATTATTACACTGTATTTTGGTCCAGGAGCTAGTTCCAATGTTTTCTTTAGTGCTGAATTTTCACCAAATTTCAACCTGAAAAATATGATTTCAACCTATATAAAGGATTTTTCATGGAAAAAAATGATCCAAATTTACCAGATTTAGAAAAAATAAATCCATATTGTCAGATTTTAATGACAAGTTCCAGCAAGTAGCCAAGAATATAAAAGGATTCTTTTTTTAATTTGCATATCTAGTATGTAGCCAAATTTGTTTTGGCTAAATTTGTTTTCTAGATGATTGCTACAACACAAAATCCTAAAAAACATGGGCTAGTTCTTGACTATTATTCTTCACCCTCCTCCCAATACTAATTTGCATGTCACACTCTAATTAGATTGCCCACCTGCAAAGAACATATAGTTGATTTTGGAAGTCTATGCCTAGGCCCTAATTCCTACTGCAACTATTTTGAGAAAGGAGATAATTTGACCCCAAAATCTTGTCTAACTTTAAACTGACACTCCTTAATGCAAATGCAAACACATTTTATCCACAAGGAATTTTGATACTTGATGTTCTTCAGATCATACTTCAAACATCAAAAGCCATCATCAATGATTTAAATGCACCTAGAAATTGCATGCAAGGCTATATAACAACATAAGCCTATGACAATTAATCCCTCGTCAGAATACCTTCTTGCCTCTAAGATACATATTTTGATAATGTGCTTTTAACCCACTCGACAATTAACAAGGCAAAATGATCTAAGCAAGATTATTTTAAGTTGGATTTTGCACAGGCTTTTGAGAAGTTTTCATGGAACTTTTTGTTCCTCACCATGAAGAAATTAGAGGTGGCAAATGAAGCCATTGACATGGTTAGCCTTCTTTTAAAAGAGGGTGCATTTGTCATCTATTTCAATGAAAAAATTACACCATCATTTCATATCAAAAGAGGTGTGAGGCAAGGTTAATTGTTAATCGACATACCATGCCAGCAAATAGACAAATTATAGTCAACTTGATATTTGGTTTCACTTTGTGGTTTTTCGTGGCAATATGGAAAATGTCTATTGAAACAAGTTGTCAAGTATTCATTACAAGTAAAAATTTTACAAAGCTATTTATGTGTTGTTAAAACCCAATTTAGTATAAATAAGGTTTCAACTTTTTCATGTTTGGGGGATTTATCTCCACGGTGTGGTTTTGGAGTCTCTTCTTTTGTGTTTTGAAATTCCAAAACACACAAGAAAAATAGGTCTATGTTTTGTTGTGCCTCAAACTTGGATTCTCACACATTGCAAATGAGGTTTTTTGAAATATTTAATTTAGTTTTGGTGTTAAGCTAGATTTAATTTTAATTGTAACAATGGAAAGGTTGTAGGAAAAGAGTTTATAATTGGGTCCATATTAATGCAACAAGACAACATCTTGAGTTGAAGAAGCGTGCCTAGTGATTTTGATGTTTGTGAATATGTTTTTGATTAAAAACTCCTTTGGGAGTTGAACCTAAAAAGGAGCTTGGGTACCCAAAGTTTGAAAAATGGTGTGAAGAAAGGTCTCTATCATTTATTGACACAACCCCCTTCCTTGTTTGTAGTTTGATAGCAAGGTGAAAACCTTGGGCCTTGCAATTAGTCAATTTCGAAAAGCTTAAACAAGCCATTAAACCCTAACACCAAGGCCTAGCTTTTAGTCATTGTTGTTGTTTTTGTTTATAGGCAAAGGACAACAATCAAATATTGGGTCTTTGGTCCAGTCATGTACTTGAACTATTTCACCTAAATTATTAACCTAAAATTGATCAAACAATGTTGATTACTACACCCACCCACCCTGCATTTTTCATCTTCCTCACCTCGTGCATCTTATCCTAGGACATGCACATTCATGTAAGGGGTTCACAAGATATTTTGATCACATATGGTGATTTTAAATGGGCTAAACATCCATGACAACTTTGGAGTTTTACACAAAGGGAAAAGGTGATATGCCATGAAGGTTCAATGTTTAGAATGGAAAGAATACAAGTCAAATGCATTTTTGGACTTATTTGAAGAAGTTGAAAGGTCCATTGGGGCATCAAATGCACATGTGGAATGGGGGCTTCAAGTGTGAATGCTCCCATATCATACTCACAACAATTGTAAGGTGTGTTCTCAACCTTGGGCATTAAGGATGAGTCACCATCCAAGCCTAAGTTGGCACATGTAATTATGGACACATGGTAACTAAAAAATATTGGTCCAATAGTAATAGGAGGGGAGGCACACAAGATGTGATGGTTGTTGCAAAACTATGTTCATTATTTTGTTTTTAGCTTCAAGGAGTTAGGCAAACTCAAGGGGCAAGACATACACATCATCTTGGATATTGATACCCTTTTTTCCTAACAACTTTATAGGTTGAATGACATGGAATGAGTTTTGGTTAAAACTTGAACAAAAGTTGGAGGTAAGGTTGGTGGAACTTTCTAAAAACCTATTAACAAATGGACACAATTTGATAAGTATGTCATGCCATTGCCAAAGGAGACTTTTGGTTATATTGGCCAAGCCAAGGTATTTAACACTTTAGATCTACGATCTAGATTTCCATGGAGGAACATGGTCATCATTTGTAGGATGTGTTGGAACAATTGGTGCATGTGGTTTGAAACTACACTTAGGAAAATGTAGGTTCTTCCTGTCATAATTGGAGTATTTGGGCCACATGATTTACCCAAGATGTTTGGGAATCCAAAAGCTAAGGTGGATGTGAATTCCAAGGTTTCAAGTCCAACCAATGTCATTTAATTAAAGGCAAATAATGTAAGTTAGTCCAATAACCAAGCAAGGGTCAAATATAATTCATATGAAAGGGAATGTTTACAAGTCATTCATGTTGTGGGCACATTTCAATGCTATTTGTTTGGTAATCCATTCACCTTCATCATACATTTCATTTGGCAATAATTGTCATGTGAAATTTGTTTTTCATAGTTTCATATTACATAGACATGGATGTCATTTGTTTATTCATTTTGTTTAAACATGAATGTCATGCATATTGTTTAAACATAAATGTCATATTTCAACACAAATGTTGTATGTATATTCATGTGTTAGGACACAAAAGTCATGTCCACAACTTTCATGTCTAGATAATACATAACATTCATATTTAAACAATATGAACCTAGGAGAAAACAAATTTTGCATGACCATTATTGCCAATTTGTGACCCATGAAGTTTGTGATATTGGCGACTAATGACCAACCATTGAAATGGGTACTGGACTCTAATTGGTTTGTGGGGAAGTTGGAAAAATGGGATTTCAGTCTTCAAGAAAACAATTTTGATGTTAAACATCGGGCTATGACAATCAACAAGGATGTAGATGGGTTGAATAGGAAGCCAAGTTCCAGTGACTTGGATATTATTAGAACATATTGGCATGAGGGAACAAATTTGGAAATGATGCATGAGTGGCATGTTATTTCAGTCTTTTGCATTTTAGCAAAATGGTTGCCAACATGTATCATGTCAAGCTCAAGGGAATTTTTTAGACACTTTGGGGTATTCAAAGGTGGAACTTGATGACACTACATTATCACAAAACATGTCTTTTGCATTGGTTTTTTTTATTGAAATTTCAATCATAATGCACAATGGACTAATTTGGCTTTAGTCAAAATAATCAAGTCATTTTTTTTAAAAATTGACCAAGAAGTTTTTTTTAACATGCTAGCATGTCTAACTTGATTAAAGTGACAAATGTATTATATGACGTGCCCATTGCCACATGTTGTGTATGTTAAGACTATTTTGATTAATATGATTATTGAATATTCGTTTGACATGATTAAGATGAATTATGTGTTAGTTGTCAGTTTTTGAAAAAAAATAAATTATATAAATAATTATCATTATATTTTCAACATTAATTGGTACACATGGACACCAACAATTTTACCACGTGGCTTACCTACTCACATACCTAATTTCAACCTAGCTAATAATCCAAAAACATTGTGCCCTACCTACGCAAACTCAATAACCTACCATGTATGTTTATTTATTTTTAATATGTTTTTTGCCACATCATCATGATTATCTTTAGTTGTGATAATAACATGTCCGAAGTGAAGTTTATTACTAGCAAAAAAGATATAGTTTTGCCATAATGTTGACTAATGTACAAACATGGGAGTTGCGTGTGGGATTGACATCCAAGGAAAATGATTGGGTCTTTCATTGGGAAGGACAACACCTTCTTAGGATATGGCTAGATGGGTGTGTATGAGTGGTACCACATTGAAAGTTACAAGAAAGCATGCGAAGCATGCCCACTAGGAGTTGGGACATTGTGAAATACAACTAAACTTGCTTTAAGGCCAATATTGGTGGAGAGGCATGCAATTGGAAGTTGAACAATTTGTTTCACAATGCATGGTGTGTGATTGGGTTTGCATTATGCAATGCACCTACCTTTCATTCACAACCTCTATTAATTATGGGGCTTGGGTATTGATGGAGTTTTGATTTTGCTAGTCCATCAAGCCTAATTATTTATCATATGTGTTGGTTATGATTAAACATTTTCCCAAGTGGATTGAGTTGGCACCACTCCAAGACAAAAGTAATGAAGGGCCACTTATGTGTTTTTGAATTGAATCTTAAGTAGATTTGGTGTTTTATTAAAAATGCTTTTGGATTAGGGCATGAAATTCCAAGGAGAATTTCAAAAGTTGTGTGAACAAACTTTGATTAATCATAAATTATTTTTTGTGATCACCTTGAAGTCAATGGCTTGGTTGAAAACATGTTACAAATGGTGAAGAAAAGTTTATGAGAATATGAATTATAAAAGGGGCATACATGTGATTGGGACATACAATTGCCATGGTCGGTCATGGGATATCAATCCAACAAGCAAGCACCTTGTTTTTAACATTTTGGGTGTGAATCATAACTACTAGAATCCATTCATAGGGATTTGGCCCATGTGATTAATTTGGATGATCTTATTATGTGAATTCAAACTTGCAAGCAATGTGTAGCATTGTTCAAAATAGTCATGCCTATGGCAAGGAGAACTTGACCATCACACAACAACGAGATACATTATGGTATGTTGCCATTTATGGATGAAGGCATCAGCCCAAGGTTTGGAGGTTTGAACCTAAAGATTATATTTATTTGCAATAAATTACACCTATTAAAGTGGTTATGATAGTCAATTGTGTCATTTTACAAGTGAAGAACATTTTACCTTATGGGGTTTTGTTGTAGGAAAATTGAAATGGTCAAGTATGAAAAGGTCATTTGTGTAATTGTGCACCATGTCACTTTCCATGTGTGAATGTTCAAGTGGTTTCATCATTGGCCATAATCCCAACATGTTTGCAATGCATGTTATATGGAAAATTACAAGGTGTATCAACCATGTCAGTTTATGACCATTGATCCAAAAGGTGGCATATGGGCTATCTTACACCACCACTTATGGAGGTTCCAACAATAGATTGGATGTCTATATGATGCAACAAATAGACATGCTTTGTTACTTTGTGTTAGGCTTTAGTATCAAGACAAAAATGTGTTTTTAATTTAAATACTAGATGATTTAAAGGAGGTTGTAATTTGGCTGAACATAAGGGATTAAGTTAGGCAACTAATGATAAGGATCACATTGCACCTAGCCTATTGATCCCATAATGTTTAGAACCAAATTCCTTTCATGGATTACCTTATCACATAATGTTTTATTTGATCATAGATATGGCTATGTAATGTAAAATGACCTTTACCCCAACCATGGGTGGTGATTTTTGAACATGTTTTTCATATGTGTGATTTTGTTAGCTTTGATAATGTTGAACATTAATCTAGCTATAAAATATTTTTTACAAGACAATATTTTTCTATAATTCATAATTTTTTGTTAAATACTAATTCAATGTGAACATGGTTTTAGTTTTTTCGTGTTTGGGGGTATTTATCCCCATGTGGTGTGGCTTTTTAAAGTCTCATATTTGAAATTCTAAAACACATAAGAGAAACATGTTCGTGTTTTGTTGTGCTTTGAATTTGAATTTTTACATGACATATGTGAGTTTTCTTGATTTGTGTGCATGTTTTCATGTGTGTGATTTGGTTAATTTTCATAATATTGGGCACTAATATAATATTGCATGACAAATTTGCAAATGAAAATTGATCCTCAAGAACTTCTTATGATGTGGTTAAAACCACATTATCATAACTAGGGTTAGTTGGGTGGACTATTGTGTGAAAAATAAAGCAAAAGGGTTAAACATTTTGGACATACATTTTTTTGAATGTTCAAGAAAGAAAATGTTGCACTCTAGCTCTTGTTTTCACTTTGTTGATGTCAATATTGCCCCCCCTCTTGTGACAAATCCCTTGCAAAACAATATTTTGTGGAAAGTGATGTATGACATTATTCACATTAAGGATCAACATTTTATTGGGGGTGGTAGAACATGAATAAAGACATTTCAATGGACCTCTAGTTGGTGGAGATGGAGGTAAGAAAATTATTAAACCCAGGAATTATTAAGGCAACCCCACATAGAAATTGTAGTTGCATTTAGAACATGAGAGGATTATCTATAATATTTGTTCTGAACATCCATAAGTAAAATCAAGTAAAATTAATCACATTGATGGTCCATTGGATTCAAAACATATCAAATATCACACAGTGGGCACCATGTGGTTTTCCAATGTAAAGGGTTGAAAATACAAAGAGAAAACATTTGGTGGCCACCATGTGGTTTTGATTATATATGGATGAAATTATGGAAAGAAAACATATGGTAGCCACTATGTGGTTTTATTTATAGAGGACAAAAAATATGAAAAGAAACACCTAGTGGTAATAGGAAAAAATAAGTATGAAGTTCAATATAATGGCCATCAAGTCAAAAGGATGTTGAAAGTGTAAGCATTAAAGATAGAAGGATCCAACATTTGGAATAATCACTTTTTATTTATTGACTCTAATGATCTTTGAAAAAGGAGAAGTCGCATATTTCAATGCTCCAAATTTAAAAAGAAGAATAATAAAGAAATTAAATAATGCAATCAAAAATAAAAAATAAATTTGATCCTATTTTCTTTCAAGTTTTCATTTTTACAATATCATGCATCATGTGACCTATTAGTGCAAAGTTCAAATAGCATTTTGTATTGAGGTTTGCAACAACTATTACTTCAATACTACCAAAGGGATTGTTTTCTTGGGAACACCAAATTTGGAATGATGAAAAGGTTTTAAGTAAGGGAAAAAAATATTTAGCAAATAATTATCTTCCTTATAAGAATTGTGAAATGACACCAAGAAAATGACATTAAATAATTTATTAAATATACTTTTGGGAGGCATATCATGTACAAACAATGTATTATCAATGTGTCACAATGTTTATTAAAAAAAATGTCAGGATTATTATGAAAACATGCTTGTCAAAATTTGCTAACAAGAATGAACATTTTCTTTATAGGACTTTTGGCCAAATATCCACATGACATATTGATAGTAATTTTTGTTTCATGCTATAAATTTTATCCAAATAATTATTGATGTTGTGGCATTGGGCTGAGGATCATATATACATGATGAATTATACTACACATCTTTTAAGGAATTCCTTCAATTTTCAATTATATAATTTATTTAATGTTTATATTAATATTAGTCAATTATTAATACCTATAGTGAATGCTACAAAAAAGGTTAGAGGTTTAAGTTGCTTGATCATACTAAACACATTTTTTGAAACAATCCAAATAATTGGGGAATGTTCTTATCAATCGTTTTTTTTGGCGAAATTTTGCCAAGTGGTGATCCCACACAAGGCCATTTAACACCCACTTGTAAAATTTGAGAACCTTTGACCATCCAATTCACCATATTATGACATTGTTGAATCTAGGGCTACTCGCCATTATGATTGCACAAAAGGAAGGAATCATAGAGGGGTCAAACCCATATCGTTGAAAATAGTTGGCATTCATTTTGTCATGTGTTGATGTTTACAACTAGCCACCTCTCATCCACCTCCATCACCATTTCTTCTCCACTTTCTAAAATCAATTAGCCACCTTTCCATACCTTATGTTAGTTTCTATCAACATCATGTTTATTTCCCATCCCTTTTAATCATCTACATATTATCCATTAAATTGTTAAAAGTCACTAGTAGTTCATATTTTGTTGTTGAAGATCATCTTGTTTCATAATGCACCATAATACAAAGGATCACCATCTCTTTGGTTGTACCAAGCATATTATTAAGCTTGAATTATGGTTTGGGTGTGTAAAAGAACACACACTTTATGGTTGGCAAAAAATGGTGTGAAGATCTTTCTTTCATGGTGTCAACTTTCAAATAGTTGTAGCTACGTGCAAGAACACCTTGAAATGGTCCTCCTAGTACTTCTTGCCCACGAAGTAAAAAATCACATATTTTAGAATTATTCTTCGTGCTCCCACATTTCCAAGTTTTTTGTTCATGTTTCAAGAATTCGGTGTTTGTCTCTTGTGTTTTGCATCTTTGTGTTGGAAATTCAAGAAAGTTCATGAGGTTTTTTTTAACAAGAGAAATTTAAGGTTTAAGGTTTTAATTACAATTTGAGGATTACATTCAAGTCTTCATGATAAGCCTATTACAACCAATGGTGGGCTTCGGGTTCAAGTTGTTTTTTAATGCTAAGGTTCCTATTTCCGTAGATGCCATAGGTTCATTGTCTCAAAGCTTACCTTCTTTTTCTTTATCACCATCTTCCTCTCCTAATGCTATTGATGTTGATTGCTTGATCTTGATCTTCCATTTCTAGACCTAGAGTTAAAACCATAGCTAGAACCACAAAAAAAACATAAGAAAAGGGAATGGGAATTGAATCAATTTTTTTAGGAAATGTGGGCTTCAAAACTTCCTTGGGCTAAAATAGTTATGGGATGTGATGGGAAGCTTAACATGGTGTGTTGCAAGATTTATAATGAGATTGATGGAAGGGAAAAGCTCATGGTACCTAAATTTGATAGTTTGCAAAAACATGTAGGATGACCAAAATGCAAGGTTGCACGCCTTGGATGTGCTATGGGCCAATATTTCATGTTGATGGATAGTTAACATGCAAAGAACAAATGCTTGTGGGCTAGCAAAGGTCGAAATTTTATTGCTGAGATGGTGTGTGTTGGAAGTGTTGTTCTAAATAATGTTCATTTAATTTGCAGTCCCTTTTTTGACTTTTGAAATTAGGTCAACCCTTCACAGATTTTGAAAACATGAAACATTTTTTTACCTTCTCGAAGGTCAAGAACTCGATGTGCAAGCATTGGTGTGAGTTGATTGGCTAATAACTAGTTGAAACCTTGCATGGCATTGTCATCCATTTGACAAGAGCTCAAGTGTAAAAAGCTAGGTACTTAAACTATCAGTTGCAATGAGGTTATGATGATCAATTATTAGTCTTGCTATAACATACATGTGTATGTTGTTGATGGGTTTAAGAAGATGCTTTTGTTGCTAAACCTTGAGAGAGTGGTTGGCGGAGGCATTGTTGATAACCTCACTACCTTAATTCTTAAATCTTTGATGGAGTATGGGGCTTGATAGTGGATCATATTAACAACAAGTTTATTTGTTTTGGTTTAAATGGGGTTGTGGTGTTCATGAGCTTACAAATTGGTGTTGCTATTTAGCTCAAGTCCAAATCTACCCCTTTTTTTATTCCAATACATTACATGGCACATCGGACTAACCTAGTTATGCAAACTTTTTTTTATTAACCCTTGGTTGCTAAGCTTGAAAGGTTGTTACAGAAAACCTACATTTCTTTCTCCTCTTCACATAAACGACATTCAAAGTTTACAAAACCTACATTTCTTTCTCTTCTTCACATAAACGACATTCACAATAGTGTGCTCTTATAAAGTTGCTTGAAACCAAAGGGCTAAAACTACTTTGCAATGTCAAAACTTGGTGGATTTCCATGTTATACTTTACCAAATGGGTTTCTTGTAGATAAATACAAAACTTTGGTGGTGAGGAAGAATGGTGATTTAAATATTGTGGCAACAACAAAGACAAACTTCGTGTACCTTTTTGACATTGAGTTAATGATGGGGTTGACCTACATAATGCTAATGTTGGAGGTAATCCATGTGTTGATTAAATTTGTGCAAGGTCAAGAAACTTATGTATGTGATTTTATGACTACTATTAAGATTGTGTTATGTTGAATTGTATAGCATGTACTCAAAATTGGAAAAGAAATATTGAAAGGACCTTTTCAAGGCATTTTTGGACATTTATGCATGTTCCAATGGTCACCTACTAACTAGTTGGTGGACTAATCCTTCGACCAACATCCAATATGTGATTTTTTAATTTCATGGGCAAGTAGGACCAACTATTTTAGAAGTGCCCTCTCATTAGGGCATGTAGCCAAACCATGGGGGATGATTGGACATCCACATTTGAAGTTATCAAAATTCAGTGTTCACATGCAATTATGCCCTTGATTACTAAACTTAATCATGGTTCCCAAACCAATACTTAATGAATGCAACAAAAATCATTTATCTTCAATATTGGTTAAATTCCCAAACCAAAGAAACTTTGGGTAAATGCACAATCAAGTGTTTCACTATTGTGACAAAACGATGTTTTTCTTTTTCTGGGTACCCTTTATTCAAATGCATATGGTGATTAATATATCCTTACATTTACTAATTGGGACTTGGATCTAAACTAACAATTTCATTATGAAAAAAAAATTGTGATTATTTATTGATAATAAACTCATTTGTTAGTAGTAATGGACTTTTGAAATTGAAAAATATGGACTGGTCATTTAATTAGACCGTCATAAAATGGAAAAAATAATGTTGATTCACATTCCAAATTTGTTATTGGGATTCAATATATGATGTAATACAAAATGATACATTCACATGAAGAATCTTTTATTTGAAAGCCTTAACCATTTAATAATTAGGGACTTTTGAATGGTTAAAATTTGACCATATACAAGAAGAAATCTTGAGTTTTTCCACTACCACCCATTGTAACTACTTGTCCAAATTGACCATTATTTGACTTATTATCATCGTGCACAAATAGCAAGTGAAATTGTTTCCTAATTATTTGTGCATAATTTCCATAGTGAAAACAATGATTGCTTTGTTCACTAGCACTATATTTTTTCCTAAATGTTGAATTTTATAATAATGGAAAAAAATTTGACATGGAAAATATCTCAACCCTAAACTCCTTGCAAAAGTGGTAATATTGTTTTGTCATTTTTTTAACAACTTTTCAACTATTAACATGTAACATTAGTTGACTCAAGGTTTGATAATAAGTAGAAATGTTACTCATAAATTACACCTTTCACTTACACAAGAATTCACTTTATTTTATTTTTTAACAATTTAAAATTATTGATGCGAAAATTAAGGTAGCATTTAACTTTCTTTACACATTGCACTATAAAGGTTAATGATTTTTTGACATCTCTTCAACTATTAACATGGTACATGAGTTGAATTGTACATTTGTACCATGTTGAAACCATTGCTCATAGGTTGCATTTTACACTTATCATAATTTAATAAAACACATGCAATAACTTGTAAAGACCTCGCATCTTTTGAACTATCAACATTTGCACATGAATTGAATCATTCATTTTGAATGTGTTAAATCCATTATTATATAATTGCATTTTGCACTCGCCATAAATTTTTTAAATGAATGTATAAATATTTTTTATGCTTCACATTAATATTTGAATTAAAGATTAAGTCAAAATGTTCATATATCCAAAGTCTATGTAGACCTTTATATTTAAAAAATTTAATGTTCAAACTTGTACATTTACACAAATTTAAAATTATGTTTTTTCCCTAGTTTATTCATCATTGGACAAGTTTTTTATTACAAATGTTTATGATGCCACAATAACAAACTGTAAAAAAAAAAATTCTTAAATTATTTTTCCATTTTTATCTCTTGATGTATGAAAAATATAAATCTTAGTTAGATTTGTTTTTAAAAAGTTGTTTGGATATGTTATTATTTTTATTGTTACCATGATTTAAGATTTTTTTAGGTTGGTTTTGTTACAAGTTTATGTCTAACTATTTAGAGATGAAATTTTTCAATTATTTAAAACAAAATTAAACATTAAAAATGGTAATCTCATAATAATGACATCAATGTATTATTATAATTATTATTTTCAATTTTGTGGTGTTGGGTTCAAATGATGTTCATTGGTAAAATGATTTAATTATGTTTTGGCTATAAACAATCTATGGAGATATTAGGTTGTTAAAATCCTTTTATATTTTGGCTACAAGTCCTAGAACCTATTATAAAATTTTAACTTGTGTGTGTGTGTGTTTTGATGTAAGTTTGATGTTGGAATTATTTATGGTTTTAACATTGAAATTATTAATCATTATGAATAATCTTTTTGTTCTTTCAAATTTGTGATCTCAAAGTTTTAACAAAATTCATTGAACTTGCATTATTCTCATAGAGGATCACTAAGTGTTGGAGTTCTAAACCATGTGCATCAAACAAAACATTTTTGGAGTGTATTATATGATTGTTTAATCTTCTTTTTTTCACCTGATTATTACCTAATTTATACACATATTTAAACCAACATATATTAATTATATGTTTTAATTATTAATTATCACATAATCTATATAAATTATAAATATATATTTGAATAAATAGTACCTTTTACCCAATAACTAATATATAACACCTTATTTTTTACTCACATATATATATAAAGGAATGACCCCCTTCAAAAAAATTCTTTGAAATTTCATTATTTTCTAATTTTCCCCTAGAAAGAACCATCAACTTGCAAAAATTTGTCACCAAAAATAAAACAAAAAATATTGTTGACTAAAGGGTAGGGGAGGGTAATTCAACTATTTAAATTCGAAAATATCTCCAAATTATGTTACTTTTATTTCTACAAAAGTAAAATGTATTGTTACATTATTATAAATAATATGTTGTGAATATTTTTCAAAGTTTTGTAATTAATCATTTTTATTAGTTTATAACTATTGTTGTTAAAGAAATATGATGTTGAAAAAAATGGTTATATTAATTATTTAATTAAAATTTATTTTAGCGACCAATTTTTGCCAAGTTAAAGGGGGGAAACATAAACAATAGTTTTTTTCCAAAAAATCAAATTTTTATCAAATTTAAAATTGATATTTTCAAAGTAATATTGAAGGATTTAAACAATTTTGCAACTTCATAACTCTCCTAAAAGGAAATATGGGTAAAAGTATTTATGGGTGATAACAATTCGAATAACATCACAAAAGTTTTTTTTAAAAAATTATACAAAATCGTATCAAGGAAAACAGAACCTACAATTTTTCAAAAATTGAACATATATTTTACTCAATATAAATATCTTTGTTAAAGATTGAATGAAAGGACTTTTGAATTCACATTGAATTCAATCCCATTTATGAATATTGTAGATGAATTTACACAAAAAAGATTTGTAGATATCCTTTTATTCATAACATGTTATTTTAAGTTGTTTTTTGAACCTTTCATATTGCATAATTATAAATTATTATTATTATTATTGAATAAGTTTCAAGATCATGTTTTCATTTGTAGCATTTGAATGAATTTTGAAAAAAAAAGTATGTTAAAGTTTGATTTTGTAAAATAGTTTCATGTTGAAGATAATAAAATTAAACTTTTTCAAAATCTTATCCCACATCAAAACCCACAACAATTGGAAAATCAACATTTAACTAGGACTTCAGGAATCTCATTTAGTGTCACTTGTAGAATGTAAGCTTGAATTAGAACATCATTTTGTGGGATCAATAAACAAACTTTGTCAAAGCACCAAATTTAAAATTGGTGTCAGAATTTTGTTGGGATTACATAAGTACCAAAAAATCCATCACAAAATTATGGTCCTTCGTCTACACCCACATCAATAAATTCTATGTCATAGTCAATGAATAATTAGCGTGAAACAAAAATAAAGAATAAATATGAGGACGCCTTTTTTGCTCTTCTAAACAATGAGTTCAATGAGAAGTTCTACAAGTCAAAAATAAAACTAAATCCATCAAAAGATCCTCCACCGCAAGAGTTTATTGATGTGATTTAATGATGGATAGAAAACACAAACTTGAACACCATTAAAGGTGAAATGATCCTTCTAGACACACATTACAAGCATGCAACCCTTCCTAATTTGGATGATTCTAAATGTAGTTCATAGTAATGCAAGCATGAATAAGTTACTAATGGAAAATGTTTCTTCAACAATTGTTGTGGTGTTGACAAGCCATACCATGTTAGATGAGTTTCATGCTTGGAAGGGTCAAAATTGGGAGTGTTCACTTTTTAGCCTTCTCAACATTAAGGTCATTTTCCAAGTTTATAGTTTTTATGTGATTAAGAAACATTTTTGCATTTGTTTTGAATAGTCCACAAATAGCAATTCTTTGTGAAATTCCAAATGGCATTTGGGATGTATATAACAATTGAGACAAAGGTGTCATTTTGAAAGGACACATGAATCATGAGACTTCATGTACTCTTTTATGGCTATTTGTTTTTAACCCAAATTAGGATAAATGTGAAAAAAGATTTGCTAGGGTCAAAAAAAATTCATGCCTTAGTTAAAAGTTGTAATGTGCCCTTTTAAAAAGATTGTAAATTTCCCCCCTATGAAATAAGCCCTGAGGTGTTAAGGAATTTTTTAGATCCAATCCTTCATAAAGACCTAGGCTACCTTAGTGTATATGGAGGAAATTTTTTAATTCACCTTTGTTTGGTAATAGATTTTTCCATTCGAATTTTTTAATTATGTTGTGGTGGTTTATAATTTTGAGACCTTTTTATAATCTTAATTCCCTTTGCACATTGTAAGAAAGAAAATGTGAATTTTTTGACCCCATTTCTGAAGATGTAGGAACCATTGTAAAAAAGATTGCATTAATTTGTTTTTGTATGCTTTCAACTTGTTTAACTCCATTGAAAGAATGATGACCTAAGTAGGAAGTTGATGAAGAGGTCTTGGAATTGATTTGCAAATGCTTCATTCACCTTTACTAATGTGAGCCTTCTCCATGTTATTTTTTACTTAAATTGAATTTTTGTGACAACATGCTTTGGAATGGTTTAAAATACAAGGCCTTTGACTTGACACTAAAAAACCTCTTGTTTCCATCTCACACTCTTGTTTTAGATTAACTTAGAAATAATTCAAAAAAAAACTATATTTAAAAAAATTAAAAATTGGTAAAAATGATCCAATTACATGTGTACATCTATATATGAAGGAAGGTAGTTTATTTTGCAGTTATGAGATCCACCAAATCGAGATGCTTTAGATTGTATTCTTGGTGTCTTTGGAAAGATCTCAACAAGCAAGTGTGCATGGGCTTGGTTCCATGATGTTTGAACTTGCAATGCAAAAGTTCTTGAATATTGAATGATTTTTTCATTGAAAATTAAATTAAATTGTAGTTGAAAATTTCAAAGGAATTGGAATGTGCCTTTGGTGTTGTTGGAGAGATCTTGTGTTAGGGCCACCAATGAACTATTGGGTTTTGAAAGGAATAAAATAAGGGAGTAGAAGATAAAACTTTTTTACTTTCCTTAAATAAGCAAAAAGCTTAAACACAAGTCTTGTCAAAATTTAGTAAGACAACCTCATAAAATTTCTATAGAAACAAACCTAAAGCAAATACAAGGAAGAAAACCTTGCATACAAAAGACATAATGCTCACAACATACGAAGAAAAAACAACTCATAGAATTTTTATGTACAAAAGTATGATAGAAAAAAATTAATTTGCTCCAAAAACTATTCAATCCCCTTGTCCATTTCTCAAAGGTATAGAGCCTTAAGTACCTTCAAGAAGGAAAACAAGAAAACAATGAAACTAATAATTAACCCTATCCCAAAAAAATCGGTCCTAAAATTATGTAGTCTAATCCAATAGTAAACCAATTTTGCTACTAATGTTTTTTCAGTAAGGAAAATTCAGTAACCAGTTTTGGTAATAAAAAAACCAATAAAAAGTTTTAAGTAAAATTCTACCTTCAACATCTTGATCAGCAAGATTTAATGGAATTTATTTGGTAAGATTTGGATTTTGAATGGTGGATATATTGATTTTTAAGAGATTTCTACTACTCAAAATTCAAATAAATTCCAAAAAACCAGGTTTTGGAAGGAAAAATCAGTTGAGGACGTGGTAACACTTGAATGTCTACCATTCAATTCAAGTAGAAGGAATTGTAATGTGCCTTTGGTGTTGTTGGAAAAATCTTCGAATGGGATATAAATATACCTTGTAAAATAATGTCATATGTTGTGTCCACCCTACATTATAATGAGTTCACACTTGGATCAATGGCATAGGCCACACTAGTTATTATGAACATTGAATGGATAGTTTTTAAAAAAAAATTGAAACCCCAATATTTTATTTGGTCAAGTTAGAGATTTTCTTAAAAACTAAATTTCAAGCTAGTGGCTTAACTTATGATCATGGATTGTTATGGGAAAAAATGCCTTTCAATTTGGTAATTCATCGAATAAATTTTTGTTGATAAATATTTAACAACTAATCAAACAGTCCTTTAAAAAAAACTACATAATATACAAATTCATCAACAAGAATTAACATGTGAAAAACCCACCAAATTATTTCCTAGTTTCATTACAAAAAACCTCCAATGAAATCAAAAAAGAAATTATGCCTTTCAGAAGAACACAATTGTACATTGGATTTACATGAAATTGCAATTGAAGTTTATAATAAAATAGTGGAAATGGGGTTAAATGAAGATATTACATAATTTGATAAGTTTTTATTAAACTTGCAATTTGATGAAGATATTTATATTTTAGCCTTGCAATCTACATACGCAAACCAACACTATTTATGGAATGTAAACTAAGCAATATATGAAAAAATGTTTTAGGTAGAATAAAATGGCCTTTATGGGAAACAAACACAAATGCACAATTTATATTGGATCCATACACCACTTCTACATATTGTACTTTTTATTTAACAAAGATGGATAAATTTGTTACACAACAAATGCAATCAATATTTTAAAATGTAAAACAAAGAAAATTGAAGCATCTAAATGAATTAAAAAAATTGGAAATGGATTTTTAATACTCAACAAATGTTTACACATAAGCTATATACATAACATTATCAATTCCATTTTATCATTCAACAATATCATTCCTATTTATAAACACTTATGAAAAACATGATAGAGCATTTGTATTCTTATTATCACCAAAAAAATCAATAATTTACCTCTAGATTCAACATAAATTTGTTACAAATCAATAGTTGATAAATTAAAATTTTTTTCTATTAAAATTTGTGGTTGAGTATGATATGTAAAAAATATTTAAATGACAAAGTAGAAAAAAAATCCATTGGGTCTCATTTATATTCATAATATCCAAAAACAATTATAGATAATAATTATTTATTCAAACCATTTCGTAGATATGAAATATCTTTTAAAAAATAAATAATTTTTTTGAAAAGATGCTTAGATGGAAAAAAAGAAAAAAATTGAAAAGATTCAAAAATAATCCGTAAAAAATTTCAAAAATAATAATAAGCACGAAGAATTTGCAATCAATTATTTAAAAAAACACAAAAATTCATGAAACAAATGGATGGGACAATATTTTCACA
>Ga0209611_10000819_pt1 | contig 49432 bp, 51 predicted proteins | sample S1TSphgellanicum_3_FD_187693 | JGI IMG/M metagenome (GOLD analysis project Ga0209611, IMG submission 187693) | Host-associated microbial communities from peat moss isolated from Minnesota, USA - S1T2_Fc - Sphagnum magellanicum MG (SPAdes) (version 2) | ecosystem: Host-associated > Plants > Peat... | reverse complement strand
TGGAGAGTTCTTGATGTTGTGTTTTGTGTTATGAGCATTATGTTGTAGTTTCCTTTCAATAAAGATTTATGTTTGCACTTGAGTAGATCTCCTATTTGTTAACAGGTAGGTACCTAGTTTGACCTACCCATCTAAGTCGGCCTATGTACCTACCTTCCTAAGTACCTACTTATATGAGTAAGTATTTAGCTTAGGAAGGTAGAACCTACCTACTTACTTTATTACCTAAGTAGGTAGGTAGGTAGGTAGGTAGGTAGGTAAGGATTGTAAGCACCTATTTATGCACCTACTTTGGTACCTACCAACCTAATATTAATATTTTTATTAAATTTTTAATGACACGTGGCATATTTACATTGGGCCATGTGTCATAATATAAGATCATTTAAGTATTTGAATTGAACGTTGTAGATTATTTCAAAATAATAATAATAATAATAATAATAATGATGATGATCATATATTGAGACATGTGGCAACACATGATTTGCCTTCAATTGTGACCAAAATAGTTGCATCTTAGTCGCATGTGATAATACGTATACAATGAAGTCAAAGGATGAAATGTATTTGTTGACTTTTTCTTTCATATAATATTCTTTGTCATTTGCGACTAGTTTATCACATGCGACTTGTTTTAGGCGACTAAAAGGATTTTTGTTATAAAATGTCTTTTGCAACTAAAATTTAATGGCAAAGAACATTCGAAAATACATATTTTTCATCTAGTGAAAGCAAGGTAATGTTACCCAAATATTGTAAAATGTGACTTAATAGAATATAGATCAAAACATGTTGTTAAACCCAACAAGTGATCTAACTTGTAATTTAACCTAACCTATGACATTAACTAGATACTGACCCTAACATGTAGTATTATATTAGGTTAGCAGATAGGTTGACAAGATAGTCAACCAGTGGTCTACAAAACAAATGGCAAAACAAGTAGTTGAACATGTAGTGAAACAAGGTGTAGTTTCTTAAAGTTTTGGAATGTTAGTTTAAGTACTAGTTAATGACTATATAATTTTTGAATTAGCTAGTATAAGACTAAGAGGACAAACTTGTTTTAAGAAGGAGACTTGTGATTTTATTAGGATTTTGTGTTTTTCTTTCACTTGAAACATGAAGCATTTTTCTTTTAACCAACTTTCTTAAAGTTATGTGCAAATTGAGTACATGTTAGTTAGGAATTGTAAATAATTTTAGTTTTGATAGTTTAATTTGTACCTATTTGTTGTTTTAGGAACTTGTTGGAAAAATCAAAAGTTGAAAACTAAATGGCAATAAAAAAAAAACTTTTTAACACATCAGTAACCCCATTTTTTAATGACGGGATCACATAAGATGGCAATTGAAAGGGTTTCAATTGCCATCAAGGGGGGAAAAAAAAGAAGGGAAAAAAAAGGGAGTGGGGGAGGGGAAAGACATAGTGGCAACCAAAAGGTTTTCGGTTGCCACATGGGCATGGTGATCAAAAGGTTTTCAATCGCCACACAATTATGATGATTGAAAACCTTTTGGTTGCCACATGTGGGTGGCGATCAAAAAATGTCGGTCGTCAAGCCTTTATGGTGATCGAAAAAAATTTGGTCACCATGCGAGTATGGTGCATGAAAACCTTTTGATCGCCATGGGGGCATGGCGACTGAAAATTTGTTGGTCGTCATAGGATTAACAATTAAAAATTTTTTTTGGTTGTTAATTGTAACAAGGGCAACCCTAGTGTGACCAAGGATTTTCCTATGTCTGTCCTAACAAACATGACGGATGTCAACTTACACCCAATGCAAAATGAATGTGTCATGTCAATTTTGACAACCTTGGCAAGGTTTGATGGCAATTCAAACAATGGATTTTATAATGATAAAACATGTCACTCCAATGTTTTCATGATAAGCCACACCTTCCCCATGCAAGGTTGTTTGCCATCAAATGCCCTCAATGACACCAAAATTGGTTCCACCATGTGTACAAAGTTGGCACAAGTATCCCAAAACTCGTTCCTCCTTACATTGGCTCAAACAAGTGAGTTGACAAAGGTTGTCCAATCACTATCAGCAACAAGTTGCTCAAACAAGTGAGTTGACAAAGGTTGTCCAATCACTATCAACAAAAAGTTGCTCAATGGCAAGTCTAAGCTTGAACAACCTTTCAACCATTAAAAAATTGGTTGCAAATCATGTTTTTGTGGGGTTTAACAACATTAGGTTGGTCTCATAATGGCGAAATATTGCTAGTGGTGCATAATGTTGTCATATGAAAGAAATAACAACTTTCGCCTTTTTCACAATTCATTTCGCCCATGTTGTTTTTCCCTAATCTTCCAATAGCAAGTCCAGATAATGACCAACACAACCTTGAAAATAAAGACTTGGAAAATGATAGATTAGAAGGTTAACCACACTTCTCATGTTCAAAACATCATCTATACAAATTTGTACAATGTTGTTAACTCCAATGGTTTCAATGTATTTAACCAATGCAATCAATACATATGTAATGGGCATCCTTCCACTCCCCAATTGTGTCAATGGAACCTATGAATACATTTGAACAAGCAAACATTATGTTCAACAATGGACATCATGCAATGTTGTCCCAACCATTAAAACAAATGGTTGCTCCATATTTGAGAATCGAATTTTGCGTCCTTTCAGTTACCTATTTGGACACATCCACCTCTGATTGCTTTAATAAATTTGTGTGTAATCCATGGTATGATGGGGGTTTGTAGTAGGTTCAAGATTTAGTTACTTTCATAGCTTCTATGAATGTTAAATGTCACACAACATTGAAAGGAATGTTCGCATCAATAAAAAAAAGTTGCCCACTTTTTGTCCAAATCTTGTGTTTTGGCCAAATTCAATCCTTCAAGCAATGAAACTTGTCAAAATGTTCAAGTGTTTTCAATTGTGGATCTATTAGGACCCTCTATGTTGTATGTAGGGGGGTGAAATTTTGAGCCCTTTCCATTTGAGACATTGAAGCAAATTCTCCCTCCACTAAAAGATTTGGCGTTTCAATGGCCACCTCTTTTATTCACCCATCTGAGATATGGGCTGGTATTGGAGGGACAAGTCCACCACATTAAACAAATAGTGCTTTCATCTATGGATGTGCTTTTGAACACGTTACAACTCCAATTCACCCATTGCCATCATATTAATAGACCAAATGGAAAAACATTCTATCCTTGCGGTATGAAATAACATTGTCACAAAACTTGCATTCCACCTTCCTTGACTTGTCCTCTTGCAAATACCATGGATGTTTTGCCTTCCCTCCATTGATAAAACATTATAGACAGGAATAATAGACTTGATTAATATAATTAAAGTATCCAACAATAAAATTAAACTTCACCTTTAAGGTTACAAATTAAATAGCACCAATTGCATATGCAATATGACAATCTGATAAAAAAATTGGGAAGGAGGGGTGAAACCAATGATGGTTGTTGTTAAACAATACAAGGCCCACACACCTTAAAGGATAATATGAATATTAACATGTAAGGTTTACATTTTATTACTAGGCAAACCAGATTTCATTGCCAAATCAATGGTGGAAATCAATCCATCATCAATCAGACAACCCAGATCTAGAGATGTGTGATGACCAAAAAAATTTAATTGCTGCATGATTGGCGTTTTGGTCGTTTCACAATTGGTAACCAAAATTTTTCGATAGTTGCAAGTTTGGCAACAAAATTTTTTGGTTACCGTAGGCTTGGTGACAAGAAAATTTTGATTGCCAAACCTACGGTGATTAAAAACTTTTGATCACCACAAGCATGACAACCAAGAATTTGTAATCACTGCAAGTTTTATTGCGATCGAAACGGGCCTAGTTTTAGTCAGCCATAAGCTTGCCTTGAACAACCCAAAAGTCCTTTTAACATAAATTGACCCTATATTAACATGACACGAGGGTGTGTCTGTGTCCAAATGTGTTTATTGTGTCATGACAAACGCACATATGTTGTGACAACCCTAATTGTTACATTCACACATTATAGTTTTGTACTTATGTTTATTTTTAAACAATCAATGCTTTAACTTGTACTACATGCATTGGGACCATTTCCTTTGAGGGACAATTTCCATTCACCATTATTTGTATTATGATTAATGCCTTTGAAAATTTGGCAATTTTTTTTCAATAATTCATAATCTTTTGTGAAATGACCTTCATTATAACAATTTTGACAATACACTCATCTTCTATATGTGTCAAGATTCACTTTTATGTGTTTCTTTTTAGCTTTTTTTTCATGTTGTTCATCATCATTAAAGTCGTTTGATTCATCAATATCAAAATCAATTTTATGACACTTGGCTACATTCTTTTTCTTTACATGTGTTTCTTCTTCAACTAATATTGTTGATTCAACCACCTTAGTTAGAATCATCTTTGGCATACTAATAATAACCATTTTCATTTAGTTTTTAAAGCTTCTTTGAATTTTTTTTCAAATATATGTCATTAGGTTGTTGAGGAATTTGACCACATAAAAAATTGGATGTAATTTTTTTTTATTGACCATTTTTTTTTTTTGGTATATCACAAAGTAATAATTGCTAATCCTTTGTTTCAAATTTCACAAAATCATGTGATGAATGTTTGTTGTATTACATTCTAAGTTGTTCAATGAGTTATTTCATACCTTGCAAACTAGTCAACAACTAGAGTTGGGAAAATAATGTAATTTATGGTCATTGGTGTCTTCTCTATGGGATTAAATGAAGATTTTAAAAAAAATGATTGTATTTTTAAAAAAAAACTATTTTGAATCTATGAAAAATAAGAGTAGAGGAAGAAAAGAGGAAAATAGATTGAGAAATTGGAGAAAACAAAACCAAGAAAAAGTTAAAAAGGTTGTTAATTTGGTTCAATAATTTATTTCACTGAATAGATGGAAAGGTCCTCGTTCCTTTTAAAATTCATCTTCAATGTATCAAGTTCTTGATCTTGTAAATGAAGAAGCAAAAATAACAATAGCCTAAACAAATGTTACAAAAGTAGCTAGTTCACCAAGTGAAGGAACTCAAGAATCTACACAATTAGTTCACCGAATGTGGAGCAAGAATAACCAAATGTGGGAACTGAAAATTCCTAGTTAAACACACGAAAAGTTACTAAAAATGCTTTTGGAACATTGAATTGGCTAATAAAAGAAGGGTGGCCACAAGTACCAAACGAATGGGCTAATGGCAAACCAATAACATAAGCTAAAAATGATGATGACAAGAATGAACCTTTAGAAATAGAACAATTTAAATTGTTTTCATGAAGCACTGAATTTACTACATAAGAGTTTTTCCTAATACACAATTAGTGGCTATTACGCCAATGATGAACGCAATCCCAATCATGGTGATACCACTTTCTTATGTTTTATATATACAATTACCCAAGTATCATGACAACAAAAGTCTAGTTTACACATCTAACAATTGACTAAAGTATGTTGTTACCCATATTTAGTAGCAAGTGACCTAATAGGCTATAGATTTAGGAAGGTTGTTAAACTTAACAGATGATCTAACCTCTTATTTAACCTAGCTTATGACATTAACCTAACCAATTACTGAACCTGATAAGTAATATCATACTAGGTTAGTAGACATGTTGATAGGTTAATCAATTGGTAGTTTGCAAAACAAGTGGTAGAACCAGTAGTTGAACATGTAGTAACATGGGGTGTAGTTTTTTGAAAATTTTGACTGTTAGTTTAAGTACTAGCTAATGACTATAGGAAGAGGGAGAGCTGGAGGTAGAAGGGAGAATGGAAAGAGAGAGCTTGTCGAGAGGGGAACGATGAAGTGAGAAAGCTCGACGAGGGAAGCGATGGAAAGTGACCCTAACCCAAAGAACAACTGGAACTGTGAAAAGACATCAGAACCCCACGCTAGTGCAAGGTCTGTGCGAAGGTTTTAGAATCGTTGGTCATTATGTTCCGGATTCAAACCTGGATCCTGGCATAGGGCAGGTCTTAGGTTACGGTCAGGTTAGGTTCTTGAGAACTGGATCCACTGGGTTATCACCAGCTCTTCGGAGAACCGCCCAACACTAGAACGGATCCTGGCGGTTATCCGGGCAGTTCTTAAGATTCATAACTGTGGTTCTCCAAAAAAAAATAAAATCAAAGAACCGGTTCTAATATCTAACAACCATTCTCAATTTCTTTTTGAAAGTATCTGCCCATTGAACTGCTGGTTCTTTCATGAAAACTGCCAGTTCTTTATGGTTTTTGAAATAAACAGAACCAGCAGTACTTTTGATTCTGATGTTCTTGTCCTCCTAAGAATTGGAACTAGTAGTTTTCTGATTCTGAAATATTTAAAAACTGAACCAGTGGTTCTTTATTTAATTCAAATAACCACACAACACTGGTTTCAAGCCTCCGCATTCAATGGGTTCTAATCAACTGTGCAAATACTATCAATAGGTAATGAGTTTCTACAATATTGTAACCAGACCAGCGTTGTGTTTTTTTTTGTTTTTGCAAAAGTGGCGAGTTTTGCTGGAAAAATGCATTTATTGAGTGAAAAAAACATGTTTTTATGTATCAACACGATACACTGCACCAATAATGAATTATTGATAGCACCATAGTATCCAAATATCAAATGTTCCCAATAGTGCATCCTTCATCCCAAAATTTTCAGAATGTGTCTATACTGATAGTGATCTGGTATGTACAAAATATGTCCAAGTAGTAGGTACCCAAATGCTGGCATACCTTGCAAGATTTGCAGCAAGACTGAAAAAACTATCAACTTTGTTATCTTGGTATGTCAGTCATGAGGTGTCTATAATATCTTGTTGATATCCTAGACAAATTGAAGCTTTGCCTTCTTGCTTTTCTACAGCACTAGGCTAATAAATGGAAATAGACATCAATGAGATAATCCTAGAATGTGGAGTGCACCTTCCAGCATCAAGAGTGGGTCATGACAAGCTCCATTTTTACCACGACCAAAATGCTGTACTTTGTCCACTGGGAAAATGCCTTTGCTTCCACCATGCCTGCACCCACATCAACAACACAAGCAGCTCACTCCTTGGCTTAATTGTCCACAACAACAAATCAGCAATCTCTCTCTCCTCACACATCTTTCTCTGCTCAATCCCTTCTATGATAGCCTGATTCATCACTGCATGGCAGCTGTCCTTCAACACAACATGATTCCCAGTCTTACAACTCTCCATCCATTGGCTTGTGATTGCCTGAACTTAGTGCTACAACATCATGATGAATCCTAAGAACTGGATCAGCTTTTCTGCAGTGCTGGTTTAACTAATCAAAGATACAAAAAGAAGATAAGACTACCCCATCTCTGTTGAATGCACAATCCCAATAGCTGCTCGTGTGATGATGCAAAATGTACTGGAAGACTGCAATTTCATCAACTTCCAACCTGCTTGTGAATTCAACAACAAGAATCACAACATCCTATCCAAGATACTCATACTACACCCAATCATCCATTCCCTCTGATTACCATACCCAAAAAAATCAAGCATTGTCTGAGCTTCTGCAATCCATCTCTGTATTGAACAATTGTATTCTGAAGTATCCAACAATGCAGAGCATTAATATTCTCACTAATTTCCACATATACATGTTGGAAGCCAAGGAGTGGAATTGTTCAGTCTGAGTGACAGTTTGCATGTCTCAAAACAGTTCCTAAGCTCTGTTGTAGAAGACTCATGAACATGCCAAGACGTGAAGAACAGATGACCCTGACTGAGGAGAGCCTTGAGCCTAGAGCCAGGAACCTGCCAAGAGGTATGATAAGCAAGTTCCACAAGCAAGGGTTGGGAAAACACCAAGTGCAAATGAGATAACAAAGAAATTTCAAAATCTTTTATATAAGATCGCCGTTCACCAACAAACAACAGAGTGATGAAAACAAACATCTCTTTGGCAGAAATGTACTTCCCTTAGCAGTGCAGTGATGACCCTACTGGCTCCTCTGGTGCATCCTGGATGATTCACACGAAACATCCATGACAGGTTTGTCATTATGCTGTTCATGTTCGTGCACATTTCAGGAGGGTGACATATTTGTATGGTTCATCAAAACAACCTATGCTTACAGCATCCAGTCATGTAGGATCCAAGACTGTGGTGCTGGATGTAAATGGGTACCCTGATGTTCAGGCAAAACCCAAAGAATATGACGTCATACTTAAATCGTCCTCATACAGGATTATGAAAGAATAGGAAGCATGACATGAACATGTCAGAATAGTTGCTAAAAGATAGCAATTGCTGGTTTTTGTGGGGAGAAATACTACCAACTGTTCCAGGAAAAGTGACCAGCTATTCTGCTGGGGAGAAGGCTCTGGTACAGGGGGGACTTCTGCAATTCATTTGACTCCAAGAAATTTTATCACAAAATCACTAGAAAGTGCTGGATTAGCAAGTCATGGATCAAAATTGAACACTCTCTCCCCTGGAAGGTGGTAGGGAAAGGGAGCTCCGTTGGTCAACATCGCCATCTGTCAACTCCCGTACATTGCGTATGGGCAACCTGATGCCCAATCCTGCCTTATGCATCAACGATTTTGTGTTCTCCAGCTCCTCCTTAAGAGCCTGCCCAGGCATCACAATCACATCACAGCTTAGATTCAAGTGGCCAAGGCCTTGCTTGCAAGAGACAAGTTCTCTGTTCATAGTTGGTTTCCTGATTACTTTATCTGGCCTACCCCCAGCTCTCTACCCTAAGTACATTGCCTTCTTCTATCTTGTAAAGCCCTCCTGAAAAAATGATAGTGTAAATGGAGGACATATTATTTCACATAATGTACCTCCAAGTACATGCATATTCAAATCTCATGTACAGCAGGTTCTTACACATGTATGGAGGGGAATTATGATTATATCCCTCCGTACATGAGTAAGAACCTGCCATACCATTATTACCTTACCTGTCTTGATCCTTGCTGTCCATTTAATATATCCCTGCTCAATCCAGCAGTTGGGCTTTATGCCAGGTAAGGCCCTCAGAATGGAGCACTCCTGAAATTCGGGCCTGCCCTCAGCTGCCACTTCAGGCAGCAGGCCCTTATTTCAGAAATGCCCTCTTCTGTGGGCCTTACCTACCACTTTATTACTGATAGTTACAACAGCAAGTGTCTTTTGCCTCCAATGTCATGCAAGACTTGTTATGGGGATGCTGAGGTGGTCCTGGCCAACACCAAGCACTACAGTGGCAATATCTCTGACATCTAATAGCCTATGCCCAAAATAGTGAAATGGGTACCTTCTGTTTAGCAGCTCTCAGGTTCAAACCAAACAAAAAAGGGTCTAATGCTGTCAGGGCAAGAGATATATAAAAGCTTAATCCAGGTCCAACTTGATTTGCACATCCTGAAGACTCCAGATAGATGCAGGGCAAACTTTTGATGACAGAACCTGGTGATCCCTCTCGAGCTGCTCATGCTTGTCACGGAAGTTGGAGACACGAGCCTGCCATTCTTGCCGCTCTGCTTCCCACACCTGACGTTCTCCTTTCACTTTTGATTCCATCATCTGCAGATGCTCCACACCCTTATATTTTTATGTCAGAAAGGGTAGCAGCGCTTATATACAGGCTTTCATAAGAATCAGCTGAAAGATTCTTGCACAATAATACCACTAATTTCTTTTGGCTTCTTCTGTGTCCAATTAAAATGGATGAATTTTTGTTGAGGTTGCCACTAAAGGTTTGCACTCCCAGTCACAAACTCAGTATGCCTTTGAATGAAGCCAAGTGTGATTCTATGTGAGTATGATGCTACTCCTGTTCAACACAAGAGCACACATTTGAAACAAATAAAATTCTGGAATGCCAGCAGGAAAAAGCAACCTGCTTCTCTGAGTCCCAGGCAGTGATCATCTCTCGAAGCTTCCGTTTCAGGTCCTGGTTTGTCTGCTTGTAATAGACATCCATTTTGTCCAGAGCCTCAATCTTTTGAGTCACAATCACAGTAGCCCTATCTTCCAAGTTATCCTTAGCCAATGCTGTTTCATTTTCTTGCAGTTGAGAATCCACAATTGTTTTGGTTAAGACAGCATCAGACCTGCGCAGATTGAATCGCTCGAGATTTGGGTGCATGAAGAAGACAAAGTTTCACTGAATCTCATATAGTAGAAAATGAGCCCTAGAAAGAATGGGTTTCCTAGAAAGCTTATAAGGTTCTAAAGAAATCTGAAGAACAGGTCTTAAATGGCCAAATTTGTGAGCAAAAGCTCAAAACGCTGTGGTGCCTGCACACACACATGATCATCAATGTGTCAGTAAGAGAGAATGTGGCTGCAAGTATGTATGTGAGGCAGGGCCGTACATAGATGTAAGGTAAACATTCAATGATTGGAGGTCAGGAAACCTAACCTTTCTGGTGCAGGGGTTGTAGACACAGTCTCAACCTGCTTCAACAAATACTGGACATTCTTGGCATGCTGTGTCTGCAGCTCTGTCAACCTGTAAAGAAGTCATCACCACAAATCATCTTCAATTTACACCAGAAAAAGAACCACTCAGATGCTCTCACACAGAGATAACAAAAGTTTGAGCAACTTTAGAGAAAGGAAATGGCCAGCACATATTCTCTGACACCTTTTGCTGTGCCCCTTATCACTAACCTAACACTCTTTTACAATGGGTCCAAAAAAATTTGAAGTTCCCAGCATCAGACAAGACAACGACGAATGAGGTCATTGTACCTGCGATCAAATTCCAGCTCTTTCAACCGAGAGTTCCGTTCTACTTCATCAAGTGCTTGGGCTTTCTCTTTTAGCTGCACCTCCAGGTTGGCAACTCTCTTCGCATCCTGGAGTTGCTTCTCCTTCACTTTCACAAACTTGTCTAAATACTTACACAAAATTACCTTTGCATCCTGTGCTGCTATCATCTGCAGCTGCATATTCATTGCCTCCCTGCATCAGGATAAGAGCCAGTATCAGCTCCAAAAGCAGTGCAGGAAACCTGTCATGATAAGAAAAGACATCTCAATCACATAAGGCTGTCCCCTTTAGCCAGACGAAGATTGGAAGTAGAGGCATACTTGGTGTTCACCCCTTCCTGGATTTCACGGTCATGCTCAGCAATGGACAAGGCCATAAATTCAGCCTCTGCATCAAGTGCCTCTATGCGCTCATCCAAATCTCCAAACAATGACTCTTCACCCTGTGTCAGTAGCTTGTGTGGTTTCTGGCTTCCTTGCAATGCTGTGCAGGCCTGCTGCTCATGCTCACATTGTTCTCTCATCACCGTCACCTGTTTAGTTTAGCTCCTCAGCCACAATAAGTTGGAAATACAATACCTCAAACCCAAAACTTAAATGAAGAAAACTAGTGCAATACTGCTCTTTACCACTTGCTCATAGTTTGCTGCAGCACAAAATGCTATAGAGGGGTGAACATATTGACCTCATTCAAGAGCTCCATGGCTAAGGCCAGCTTTCCTTGATCTTTTGCCTCCTCAGCCTTGCTCTGCTTATCTTCAATCTCTTTCTCCAATCTCTGGATGAAAACTGTCTTTTTCTCGGCTTCTTGTGCTACATCATGAACTGCTCGTGCATGCTTGAGCTCCAGTTTAGACTTCTCATTCAAGCAGTCATCCTTCTCAGACATGATCTCCTCTTTTTTGGCTTCCTGCAGCATAGTTGGTTATGGTAAGTTGCAGACAACTAGACGTCTCAAAACAGCTCAATGTATGCAGGACCACATATGCCACACACAATTGAAACTACACCCAGAAATCTGAGTTTCTGAACCAACCACTGATTTATCTGGGGATGCTTGAAGAAGGTTAGAAAGATTTCCAACTGAACATCAAGAGACCATTAACAGCAAACTAGTGCAGGAAGAAGATAAGAGAAACTCTACAAGATCAAAAGGATAGAATAGAATTTGAGTAGTAGTGTGAACAATAGCAGCAGTCTGTCACACGTTCCATGACCATCAACAGCACCATGGATGGTGGTGATTAAGTACCATAACACCCACTGACTCTACATCAGTTCCTGGCAGTGGGGTGGGCCAATATCAAACATATTCTGACAGACTGAATTTCTCATCACAAATCTGGTCCAAGTAATGGGAAGACTGAGACCATGATACTGGCTAGCACACAAACATGAAGGCAATAGCAACTCAAAGAGAAGACCAAGCAAAGGTCCTCTCTTGTGTCTTCCTTTCTGTGGCTCAAGAATCTGAAGGTTCCACTGGGAAGAAGACCAAACAATGCATTGAATTTTGATTTGATCGGATACACATACCTCTGAAGAGGAAAAATAGATAAACTGATGGGCATGCGATCAGCATGCACCCATTGTGAGGCCAAGTGATTGTGTCCAAATTGGAGGAACTGGTTATCTATCAGAAAAGCTAGCCAGCCAAACACCAGAGAATCCAAATCTACTACATCTTTCAGTGTAAGTTGTGTCAAAGGAACACTAAATATGTTTGATAAGAAGATGACAGTGACAACAAAAGAATGCTCGATTGTTCCAGAGGGGAGAAAAAGGAGCACCTGTTTATCTTTGAGTACCCGAGCCTCCTTCATTTTCAGGAGCTTGTCAATCTCCTGGTCAAGCATTGCCTCTGCTTGTTCCACACTGCTTGACATGCTGCATGCTGATGCTGTCTCCAGCACAGGGACCATTGTTGTCACCCTCTTTAAATTGCCCTTGAGAGAGTGGTCATACGCCAGACTCCGCTCACGGTTGCTTATTTTGGAACTAGCAACCTCTGTGTCAAGGACACCGAGTTCCTTCAACTTCTTGTTGGCAGCTGCCATCTCCTCATTCTTCCGTCTCATCACTTGTCGTTGCTTCTGATTCTCCATCTGTGCCACACACAGAGCCATGCACAGTTAGTTCCTCATTGCAAAACTGTGAGTCACCAGAGACTGAAGGTAAGATTGTTCCTTGTTGAATCTGGTGAAGCTACCCCTAGCAGTTGCTGAACAGAAAGAGAACAAAGAAGAAGACAAAGAGGAATAGCATGGGGACCCATGACGAGAAACAAAGATGTTGGAACCACTTTCAATAGCATAAGTGCTGCCTTGCATTTCTCAAAGGGTGCATGTCTTCTGGATGTATACTACTGATGCTCTTCTCCAAGCAACAAAACTCTGAAGAAATTTGTCTTGTCTACAGCATCTGTTTGCAGTTTAAGCATAATGCAACTGGGAAAAAGGAAAGCTGACATGCTGAATTATACTTTCAACCTACAGGATGGACCATGAATAAACAGAAACGGTTGCTGTCTTGCTGGCTGCTCCACTGAACACACATAGGGTGACTATATGAATGCTTGCATGATTCAGGGGGTTCTGGAGAAAAAGGCAAGAGACATGCAGAGACAGTCACACGTCCCTTGTAGGGGACTTGTACCTCAAGTTCACGCACATGCTTCATCTGGTTTTCTGACTCTTTTTTCAAGGCAGCCATATTTTTCAGATGGATATCATGCTCATCCTCAAATTTTTCTGTGGTTTCTTTGATCTTCTTTTTGAGAGAATCCTGTTGTGCCCGCATCCGTGTGATTTCATGCTGTAATTGTTGCATCTGCACCACCAGCCACAAATGCCCACCATGTCAATCTTCAACATAACTAACTCATGGTCCTGTTTTACAGCAAGGTCTGCCCAGCCTGCCTGATTGCCTAGGATCCATTATCCACAAAAACCCTGAATCAACTTGAGTTGGCCATATTAGTCCATAATACCTTGACATCAGATTTGGCCTTCTGCTGCTCAAGACGCTGGGACTCCTGCTCCCACCGCTGCTTTTTTAAGGCTATCAACTGATCTGTGATCTTCTTCACCTTCTCTTCATATTGTTCACGTAGACGTTTCTTCTCCTCAAGTCCTCTGAGAGCATTCTTGTCAATAGCCTCCAATTCTTTTTTCAATGCCTCTACTTCCTCCTCCTTCCGTCTCATCTGCAGTAGACAAAACATCTGAGGAAGTGAATTTGAGCTATAACCACCAAGACCCACATGCAAAAACACCCTAAAAGTTGTAAGCTGTAAACTCCACTCATCAACCCTGTTAAGCAGAGATAAGGCCACTGATGAAAAAAAAAATGGGTATTGAGCAGAGACCTCTGCTTCAAGCTCAAGCATGCGGGATTCATACTGCTGAGTCAAGTGCTTAGCCTCTGCTTCGTTGCGCGCAAGTTCCTGGATTAGCTCTTCCTTTTGTTGTATGCTGAATGACAGCTCATGCAGTTGCTTATCCATTACCTGTACCCAACCCATAATTCAAAAGAGGAAGGAAAAATCCTACTATCAAAAAGAAACTACAAGAAAATGAACCACAGGAACAGCCCTGGTTGGAGAGCTCAATAGTGGGCATTGAGCTTGTGCTACTTGCCACCTCAACAGACAATTACCTAAAACAGTACAAAATCGAACATCCTTCAAAGCCTGATAGACCTCCTGCCTGCTGGGTAAATGCCAGGTACCCACCATAAATTTTTGCTAGCAAAATGCTTGAAACAATTGTATCTACACAGCTATAAACAATCAGAGAAATGGAATCATCTAGTTCGCTTCTCTAACTAACAACATGGCTAAGGTAGTACCAACTTCTCCCAAAACACCTGATTCATTGGATATTCAAACCACAAAGTTATCTGGCAGCGACAGCACCTGCTTGCTACGTTTAAATTCCCGAGTTTGATGCCACACATTCTCCTCCAAAAGAGATTTTTGTTGTTCTATGGCTTTCTTTTCAGAGAGAAGCCTCACTTTCTCTTCATCCTCTGCCTGCCACCACCCCAAATCAGCCATCTTGAGCTTGTATAGTAGCCATATACAAGAATGCTTTCCATCTTCCTCTGGTTCATCAGACATCTGACAGACTGTCAAACTGATATCAACAATTAACACAACAAGCAAGACTAGAACCTTCATCTTCTCAGTAAGTTCTTCAAGGCGCATCTGACTGTCTGTATCAAAGCCTCCCACGGAGGATGCATCTCCTCCAGCTTCAGTGATGTCAATCTTTCCCTGCCAAGAAGCCATCATCTGACAAAGTCAGCCTCATCTTGATGTGATAAAATGATAAGCCTCCAATACCCCCAATGGGCAATCAAAGATGAAGATAGTGTACAACAGAGAGGACTCTGAAACCTCGGGCGGTCCTGCCTAACTCTTTATGGTTAAGTGCCAACAGCAGCAGACCCCCATGGGACTGATGAAGATCACTCCATCTGGCAACCTTGGCTCCATGTGGGTAATCACATACATGGATGGTCCCTGCCTCTGGGCTCTACTAACATGGATGTGACTACATAACTGAACCTTTCAGAACTAAACTGTCAAAATCTGCAATATTCACAGTGGGCTGCCAAAACCCATTTCTTCGAAAATTTAACTCATTTGATAAAAAACTGCCAATTATCATGGCAGGTGCAGTAATAGGAACAAAGATTCATCTCCACCATATTCTTTAATTCCAATGGTAAGCCCCTGTTTTCAGAGTGGATTATCAAGGGATCTTGACCACGAGTCCAAAAGTCTATCAAGGTCCTCCTTTCAAGGACCATCATCCCTTTGATATTCATCAAGTTTCTGCTAGCCGGGAGTATTTTGACCTCAAAAGATGCTGCAAGACAGTCTAGAATAGGAAGAGAGGAAAAATCAGCAGTGTAGATAGAGTACCTCACTTAAGATATCAATAGCTTCACCACAGCCATCAAAGCTGGTTTCTGGCTTAATCTTTCCTTTGATACTAGGCACAGTGGCACCATTCATGATGAAAGCATCAGGACGCCCTGACTGCCAAGCTTCAAGTGATGCTTGAAGTCTGGCCAACTCATCTTCCTTTGCCAATGCCTCCTGTGACATGCGTGATATGATGGCTTCATCCTTCTCTGTCTTTTGCATGAAAGCACCTTTTTCATTTGTCAAATCCCTCGCAAGCTTCTTAAGAGCCTTGATCTCCTTCAGCTGTGGAATCAACCAGGCCATGATAGATATCATGTTAAAACATGAGCCAACAGTATACCCTCCTAAAACTCATGCTCTTTTTGAATTTGATTATTCTGGAACAGTTCAAGCTTGTAGTGCAATTGCAATGATCAGATGAAGATTCTTGACTTAGAAACTTTTTTCAGCAATCACATGACATATACCTTCTCAGCAAAGATCCGTTCATCCCTTGCAAGGTCTTCTGATGCTTCTTTCAGAGCCTCATCTTTGGCTTTCACATCAATTTCCTTGGCTGCAAGATGCTCTTCAAGCACCCGAATCGTCCGTAGATGTTGGTTTATGATGTTGCGTGTACCTCTACTTGTTCGCCCTGGAGAGATGCAATTTGCACCCTGCATTAATCACCCCAACACATTTAGATATCCAAAACACCTGTTGTCTCCATCTACAATGGGAGTTTCAGTCTAAGCCCTCCTGAGAAAACTCAAGTCACCATAGAAATCCACTTGTAGAGAGACAACTGTTTAAACGTTCATACTACCAGATCTGTGTTGTGTGCTTTGTCCCCTGCATATTTCATGTTGTATCAATATGCATGGATGTCTTGCATGCATGTCCAATGAAGGCAGAGCAGAAAAATTTCTTTCATAACTGGCTCTCCCTGAAGCTATCAATTCAACATGTTCTCAAAATTCACAAAACAGCTGCCATACATATGTTGCTCTTCAAGGGACCCAATGACTTGAGACTTTCACCCTGTGATTGACAAAGGAAGAGACATGACGTCAGTCATCACTGACAAAAAGGAGTTGTTGAGTTTCTGTACGAACCCTTGCATCAGCTTTGGAAGGAGATGAAATAAAGTCCCGCACAGATGCTTGACTTTCATCAGGTTGAGATCTGGGTCTTCCATTCAACAAAGCACTCTTGTCTCTTGGGTTCCCTCCATTGGATAACAGAACAAAGTCTGATGACCCTCGTCTTTGAGCCGCATCAGCACTAGCAGGCCTTTCAGTACCAGATGGTGATACTGAGCTGACTCCAATACCATTACCCTCTCCATCAATTTCCCCTACTACCCTTTTCACCATCTCCAACAAGTACATCTTCGCAGCTGGATTGATATCATTACAGCCCTCCCATTGGGGAACCACTTGTACAAGTACTGCCATCTCTGAGTTCACCTCATCTAACTTCAACTGCAGCAAAGAAGAGGTTAACTGACAAAATACTATATTTCATCATAGTTCTACTGGGCCACATATGCCCTCCGGGGCCCATCATGTCATGCACTCACTGTCTACAGGGAAATGTTGGATAATGGAAAAAATGAATGAAACAAACTGCCAATGAAAGAATGACTAGAAAAAAACTGTACCAAAAAATGGGTTTCATTGCAACTGGCAAGACAAGTGCAGCCAAAGAAAAAATCATTAACCTGATAGTGGTCACGTTCAGTGTGCAATTCCAACATCTCTTCCTGTAGCCTGCTCACTAATGACTGTAATGCCTGTAACGCCCCCCCACTACTAAACTTGTTAACTTTGCATTTCAAATTGATCAGACCTAAGTCCATTTTTCATCATGCCACTCTCGATATAAGAAAGAAGCAAACAGGGAGTCTCTTAGGCTTGGAATGCATACATGCCAAGAAATCTTCTGCCTCCACAAAAGTCAGAAGGTTCAGCAGAAGAAAAAAAATTGAACAACAAAGAAAGAACCATTTCCCCAAATGAAAAACACAGACCTGTATTTCCTCTTGCAGCTTCAAACACTCTTGTTCTCTTTCCCTGCTTCTGCGACGGACAGTCTGCAACTCTGCTGTCACATCCACTGAGATATCTGCCCTTGACCTTTGGAAAACAAACAAATGAAAATGCAAAATTAGAGTCCAATTTCAAGGTCACCCAAACTACCCAATAACAGGAATATGGACAAATCACTGCTCTCACCATTTTCAAGAGGGCATTTGGCTCCTGGGACATTCAAGGGGTATATCTACTCCTGCCTTTGTGGATCATTCAACCATCGTAGTGAAATCAAAGCACACATTGTAGACATTTCACCAGGAAAAAAAAGTGTATCCAGCTCTCAAGACAAACAGAGGTGACTGTGAAATCATTTGGCAAATTGACCCAAGAGTAACCAAAAAGCAATCGTAGAAGCATGCCTGATATCATCCAGAAACTGCCGATTTGATTCATCTTGCAGCAGAATTTCCAAACTTTGGGGTCCTGTGACTGGTTCCAATCCCATGCTTTGCATTCGCGTATTCAAAAGTTCCACTTGCAATGCCTGTCCGCCATCATACCAGGTTTCCAGATTGCAGTTACTACACCCACAAAAAAATATCCACCTCCATCTGGTTGGTTTTCTCACAATTTGTCATTACAGTAGAAGACTGGGGGCCCGTGGTCTGCTGACCAAATGTGTTAAGGCATGTCTTCACTATTACAGCTCCTGCCTCTTGTTTTTGAAGGTGGAAACTCAATGATGTCATTACAGCAACAGCTGCTATCATGGGTAGATCTAGCATGACCTATTGATTTAAACCCACAACCACTTGCTGAGACCTATCCACTCTGATGTTGGCTTGGTGCTCTCATGTAAGAAATATAGAGCAATGAGGTTCAGATCAGAGTTCCTAGCTACACTCACATCAGCAGCTACTGACAGAGTTTCGGTGAATTCAATAAAAAGTAGCATAGTGAAAGCCATAGTCTCTGTGGAATTTCTAATTTTGGGCAGCAACAGAAGGTTATCCAAACCCACCCAGACTTCTTGACGCAGCTGATTTAGCATGACAGCCTGTGGGTCACGATTAATAACAGGCTTGTTGCGAATGTTGCGAGCACGATTGGCATACTTAAGGGTATTCAATGTCTCTTCAAAACTTGTATCTGCTGTGCTGTTCCACAAAGCAGCAATATGATGTAATCTTTGCTGAATTAATCACCAGTCAACTCCCAAGAATGTCCCCAAAATCAGTCAAAGGCCCCCCTAGCATCTCTTGTGCACCCAAATGACTCCAAAGCTTTGATGAGTAGTTCCAAGTGCAGCTGGCATCGTTTCAGAAGACCATGAAAACACAAGAAACTTTTTTAAGGTGGGACAGGTCACCTAATACAAGCGATCATGCAGGTCCTGCTATTTCCGCCCAGTGAGTCCTGCCACAATTTATCACTGCTCACCATCACTTCTGTGATCTATCCACCCTAACACAAAGGACTCTTGATCATAGGGACCTGATGAAAGCAAGCAAGAACAAAGTAAAAGACAGAAAAAACCCACCCACCCACTGTGTTGAATAACCAATACAATGTTCACAGATACAAGATTCCACATTGCAAAGATGACAGTATGTTCTTCTCACATTACATAGTTAGCATGAGTAGACTAATGGTGCAACTCCAGAGGAACATCATCTGATGTCATTGCCATGTACAGAGTTCCTTGTTTATGTATACAGGAAGGCCAACAGACCCATATATGATACAGGGAAACAAACAATCAAGAGAAATTTGTAAAACCCAGAAGACCCACAGACATTACAGCTCACATTCCTAATCCATACTTCATGACTAGAGTGAGACATTAGGATTACCCCTGCATCCAGACAAATCCCCTTTCATCCCTTATTAAACTGTCATATATATTGCCTGAGAGAGTGGGTGTGTGAGTCAATTTAAATCAGTTGTAAACCTGTAGCATGCGTGTGAGCTTTGACTCTCGGTATGGTACATGATGGCCCCTTTTCCGCTCATCACCTAATGCACTGTACATCATCAATCAGCAAAAAAGTTATAACTCCCATGAGTGTCTGAATCACTGTTGTACTCTCAAAGAACTACAAGCAAGTAGTAAGCAAAAAAATTGTCAAAAAACACATTAGAAATATGTGGGGGGGAACAAAGCAAACAACCAGTTGTGAAGTGACAACGTACACTTCTGGTTGCAAGCTGTACTTCCATGGACACTTTTTGAATTCATAGGGGAAAAAGAACAAGTGTGAACCTGATAACATTCCCTAAAGCAAGTAAACCACAGTTGATGGTGACTGACTCCTTAAACCGCATGCCCACAGCACCTGTGCGTTTTGCCCTCTCAGAACCAGCCAAATCCACCTGCCCATGATCCTCACATGGGAATCAGTGTGCCGTACACTATTCATCAGGCTTCTTGATGAATCCTTTATCATGATGTCATTAACCGGCAGCCACTTATATATTTGATTGTAGATGCCTCAATTGAACCAAATGGAATCTAATGCACTGGAAAATCTATGACACAAACTGGTGGCAAGGTCAAACCTCCATCTCTGTGAACACATTGTGCATTTCATATGTACCATAAGCTTCATGGTAGTCAGTCTGTCTCACAAGTCTACCATTCCAATTTCTCCACTGCCTGCCAGGTATAGGGAACTAACCAAGTGGAACTTTGCAGTGATCACATCATTGCTACTAGAACCTTCCTGGAGCGATCGCTGCTCCACAATGATTGTGAAAATTGCATGTGACCTGCTTGACTGCTGATTCATTAGAGTACTTCCTGTCGTCCGGAACACAGAACCATGCTCCAAACACCTGTTGTAACCCAGGAATCCATCTATTAATTGCCAGTGTGCTGCTAGCTTCCAATCTACTGAAGCACACACATGAAGGTTTTGCAATGCCTGATGTTCTGCTTGTCAGGGTCCCCAACTGTGATGATACTTCTTGAGGATCACATTCTCCACAACAAGATTGGAGTAAAAACGAATGAGGGGGCTACAGCCACAACCACAGAGGAAAAGGGAGAGAGAAAAACAGTCTCCAGACCTGATCATATTCTCAAAACTGGTAACCACCTCTTCTTTGACGCCTGCAAGAATGATGTCACCATTTGCATCTTCACGGATAGAGATGGACTTGGATGGTGTGTCAGGATGCAGCAAGTCTTTGATCTCCTCATTGTAAATTTCAACAAAGGCACACTTGATCTGATCCATCAACCAAATAACAAACAGGGGGTATAACACAGATGCATGACTACCCTTCTCCTCCTCTACACAAACAAAAAAGACTACTAAAAAGTTTAAAAGATTCCATCACATCCACCTCCTAGCATTGCAGAGCACTTTGATTGAAAAGTCTTCTCCATGTTGTTTTTTTACACACTGTGATGATGTACACAATCCTCCAAGGGCAAAAAATAATTCCAGGCATTAGGGAATATATGTATGTACCGTTTATGGATTTAGACTGCAAAGATGCATCACCATTCCCATCTAATGGAACTTCTATTGCTGATAATTGCAAGTCAAGAGAAACAAGACCTTCATCACACCCATTGTTATTATTGGGTGCTGGCACACTGCAGGAGGATTTCACAAGAAAGACACAACCTGGAGTGCAACAAAAAACAGGGAAATTTTGGTTTGCCCTTTGAAATCTGGTAGAAGAAGATATGGGGCTGACTTGAGAGAGATAGAGAGGAGAGGGTTTGGATTACAAGGAACTCAGCCTGATTGGTTCGCTCTTCAACCCCTTCGTAAAGATGACGGATGGCACGGGGCAAAATGCCAAGCTCCTCTTCCAGAAGAGACATGGAATTCCCACAACCCATGGTGAAAGTCTTTCCTGAACCCGTCTGACCATATGCCAAGACTGTTGCATTGTACCTGCCATCATCATCATCATCATCACGTCTCATTTCATTCCCAAGTGAAAAAAAGAAACATCCCTTCAGAAAATGAAACCCCACGCACCCACCCATTGAGTTCTTCCTTCCATCTCTCATTCCCTCCTTCTTCACTTTCTTCTCTTGACCCCTCATATGTAGTACATATGAACTAGCCTTCGGAGCTTTTCTGCCCCATGGATGCATGCATCACCCAATGCATTCACGAATGCAAATCCGATGACTGATGCTGTGGATTCTGTGCCTTTTTTCTGAAGAGATTTCAATGCAAATTCCACCACCTACCCGGCAATGCAGCTGTCGACGAGGGGTTTGACACAATCGAGGTACACATCTTCCTGGCCGGACATGGGGCCGAAGACGTGATCGAAAGTGAAGCGGCGGTCCTTGCCCAGCACCAACTGACGACCGTCGCAGGAATACGCCACGCATTCCCTGCATTTCTCAACTATCTCTTTCTCTATCAACGGACGTGCACGCACCGCCACGCGAACTGCCGACTCGTCTGCAGCCGCAGCAGCGGCTACCGTTGTTGGCGGTGGCGGTGGTGGCTCATGCGTCGGCGACAACGGTGCGTTGGCCATCGCTCACACAAACTAACTCCCTCCTGACTCTTTCCTCCCTACCTCCTTCATACACTCTTTCTCTTTCTCTGCCTTCTTCCACCCACAGCCACACTGAAGAAAAAGAAGAAGCCCATCACTCGATCACCGCCCAACAACCACCTCCTCTGTTCAGCAGCAGCAGCAAGCACACATGAAAATCGAAAGAAAAACACCCCCCCAAAAAAAAAAAAACGTTGCAACAGATCTATTGCTGCCTGCAATTATGATCAAGAATTTTGCATCCGCCAAAGACACTCTTGAAACAAACAAGCATCCTCAATGATTTTATTTATTTTTCATTGTTCCTGTGCAACCAGCAGCGAGCGAGAGAGGGCGAGAGGGGTCCCCAAACTAGGGAGCCCGCAAGAGAGGGAGCGAGATGACGGAGGATAGGGAAGAAGGTGAAGAGGGCAGGAGCGAGACGATGGGGTGCCGGAGGAGCGAGGCAACGGACGGGAGGAGGGCGATTCACAACTTCCTCTCTAAGGTCACCCATCTCAATACTATTCCCGTCCAAGTGGGCCTTAACTTAAGATTCTCTTAGCCTTGTCTTATAGTACTAATATACTGAAGGTTCAGCCAAAGTTCCAAGTAAAGCTTAGGTAACACGAAGGCAGAAAGTTAAATTCATCTCAGCGTCCACACTTCCAGTGTTAGATACCACTACATCCTACATGGATGCCTACATGGCACACAAAGATACCTCAATGTTATGAGCTAAAATAGTTAGCACCTAATCTGTTCTAAAAGGGTCCATTTCAGGATCAAAATGAAATGGCAACGAACATCTCAAAAACTGTCAATATAACTCGGTGCTAAGTTAAATTTTCCTTGTTGTATCTCCTTGTTATGACAAGAAATCTCCCCAATGCTTCTCTTTCGCTACTCATCCCCTCATCAACTAGTGAACATTACCATGGCCCAAATCCTTGCAATGCTCATAGGTTTTCATTGAGCCACATTATAAGATTGCAAAGCTCCAAATCTTCTTGATAACAACAATTGTGTAGCAACCATAATGTGATAGCAATAGCCTATAGCATGACATGATGCATGACAATAGAAGCAATAGCTTCTTGGCAATAATTACACGAAAGTAAAAGCTTCAAAGATATTATTGTCAACATTGCAAGAGCATAACACTTTCTAGCACCCCTTATCAATGCCTTGCAATAGTTTCACAATCAAAAAAATCACACAACACCATGGAAACATATGGAAAGGAGGACGATTTGGCAATGAAAACTCAAATTTTGATAAACCAAGTACAATTCATTCCTCCTTGCTAGGCTTTGAACTACAAAAATTTCAAATGCATGCACAATTCAAGCAAATTGACTAATATGATGAACATATACATATGCAATTCAATCTATAAGCATTTTGAAAATTAAAAGTGACAATTGTATTCATATATCATGAAGGAGCAAAATCAAGAACAAAGGCCAAAAAAAAAAACACAAAATTCAAAAAATCTTAAAATTATAATGAAGCCCATAAAAAAACCACAATATCCTAATTGGGAACACCAAGAGATTGTGTGCCTAGTCCAAGCAAAAAGGGATGAGCCCATTGCTTCTTGGGATGTGGTCAATTTTAAAGATTGTTTTGAAAGTGTTGTCATGAAATGGAAGAAGGTTTCTATGACTATGATGGGAGTGGACCACAACACACACATGAGGTATGGGCCTACATGCAAGGAAAAATGGGTCACTATGCATGATTGTTACAAATGAATTTGAGACTACATGGCAAGGATGAATTATAATGAAAAGTTCTAAAAATTGTCTCTTCCAAAAATAGTGGCACTAAATTTGTCTAAGATGTTCAACAAACACATCTATGAAATGATTGATGTGTTCATGAACACTAGGCCCATCTTTTAGTTACCACATTCCAAAGATATCATGGACACAAATGACAATGTGTACACTACTCCCATCATAATCAAAAACCTAAAACTATAGCAAGTGACTAGGGATCTCCCATATGTGATGAAATTAATGTACACTTGTCCAGAGATTCATTATAATGTGATCTTGAAAGCATGTATAATGTTAAAACTAGTTTCATAAATCAAGCAAACATGAACAATCTTGTAAGCCAACATCACATTAATCCACATTCCTTCAAGAACCTTCATTTCATAGCCCCATTACACCTAAGTTGGGCAATAATGCAACAACAAATGAAAGAACAACACCACATATTCAACAAATTGTCCTTGAAATGAATTCAAAAAATAAAATCCCCCAAGATCAAGCAACACCAATGGTCGAATAGAATTAGAAGTTCCACTAGGTCATCTAATGATTCAACACAAACACCAAATGCAACAACAAAACTTGAATAAAAAAATACGTGAATTCATAGGCAAGATTTTGTTGCACATCAAAATTCGATGGATGCAATCGAAAAAGGTTCAAAAGCCCTTGTGGAATCAATAAATTGAATTTATTCTATCAACTTATAGATTGAAGAAAAACAAGAAAAGCTTCAACATGAAATTCTTTGGACACAACTTGAATATTTTAGACACTAAGATATAGACAAACCAAATTGAAATTAGTATGATGGTGAAAGCAATCATAGGTCTCACATAAATAATGGGTCAAAGATTTGCAAAAAATAATAATCCCATATATGGGTCACTCATTCATCAAGGCTTATTGGACATAAAAGGTTCTGAACATGAAAATACAATCAACTTGGATGAGATTCTTTGACTAATCAACAATTAAAACCAACAAAGTAAAAATAGAAACAACATACTTGATAAGATATAATTGGAAACTATTAATTGATCATGCTTAGAGCTTTACTAATGCAAATATCCACCCAAGTTCTATTGAGCTAAAAAAAAAACTCATCAAATCAAATTCTTTGAAAACATTCATACATAGTATGTAAAAAAAAAGATGAAATTGGAAATTGAAAAAATGGATCAATTGAACATGACCAACATAGATATAATGGTGTAAAATTGAAAATTGAATTAACAAATCAAAAACTGAAACACATTGATGATTAATAGAATTATAAATATCAAATTTTTTATGGTATAATATATAATTCTTCCATTGTAATTGTATGCGTGTATCATTTAATAAGTTGCAATGCAACAAAAGTTGATCAAGTTTGTTTACCAGTTATAGCTTCATGTTATTATCCCATTCATCATTCTTTGTTAATTTCAACATGTAGATTCATAGAAATTATGTAAAAATAAAATGTAATTAAAATCTAACAAATCAAATTGAACATGACCAATAAAATTATGACGCAATTAAAAGTTGACAATTTATCATCCTTGTAGACTTGTTAATTGCGCATATGAAATGTCTAACTTGTTATATTAAGTTGGAAAAAAACTTAGATTAAATTCTTTCAATTCACAACAAATATATAAACAACACAAAACACTTGCATAACAAAGGAAATTGCAATTTCTTATGTTCTTTGAATTTCAAATCACCAAAAGTGATTTAAGGTCACACAAGATGAGATTACATCCCTGACAAATACCTTGAATCTTGTTCACACATGAACTAGTTCGAAATTAACTAATTAGCTTAATTAATCCACTTTATCCCTAACTAACTAAAACTTAACTAAGCAATTAAACTAACACACTTGATAATTGTCGTGCATTCCTATGTCAACATTTATAACCATCATTATCACCACACTCACAACACATAACATAAAAATACCTTGAATGGTGCACCACATCCAAACCGCCCCTTTATCTAGGTTTGAAAGGTAAGGACAAACATAAATGAGCCAACAAGTACAAGGTTGCCTTACTTGCAAAGGAATGATTGCTATGAGTTTTTTTTAATTAAAGCATGTGGCAAACAATGGGTGGATTATTGAGGTTAGTAATGTAATGGAAAGAGATTGATGAAATTTGTAAATTTTAAAAGGTCTTTCAAGAGAATTCAAATCAATTGACAAGATTTTAGTCACGCCAACCTCATGTGCAAAATTTATCACATGTGTGATGTCTAATCATCTTCTTTGAGTAGTTGCGACTAATGATGACTTTCCTAACCCTAAACACCTACTCGAAGCTTTGTCACAAGTTTTACACGTAGATTGCATGTGAACTTTGTCAAATAGTTTTACATTAATCAAAAAGTGTAGCATGTTAGTTCGTTTGTGAACTTTATTACGAATTACACATTTGAAGATTCAAATTTTATTGCACCTTGCTTCGGAAGGTTTTTAACACATGTGGTGTTCAATCTTCAAACATCCAAAGATAAAGTAAATTAATGCTTCAATAGCTCAACTTTTTCCATGTGTACTTGGATTACATCCTTGTATTAGGGTATTTGACAATTAGGTTCAAGAACTTAATTGTTTTGCAATGTTGTAATCTTAAAACTTTCATGGTTTCAAAGTGTAGGAACATGGTCATGATGACCTAATATTAAATTTGTTATGTTTCTAACTTTTTACAAAGTTGTCAATTAAAGTTACAGTGCAGAAGTAGTTGTGGTAGTTTAAACGCATCAACAATGTTATGTGGGAAACATTGAGCTGGACACGTTACGGTGATGAAGATTTAGCATGGGGAGGCATAGCACAAAGAATGAACAAGAAGAGAAATTCTTCACTCCCCTAAATAGTCGAAGAAAAAGTGAAGTTAAACTTGAGAGCAACCTTGAAGTACAAGTAGACAAAACTACCCTTTCTAAATATGCACATTTAGAAGTCAATTCTTGTTTTCATGTTGTAGTGGTTAAGCAATTGATGAATTGGATTAGTTTCGATTCAAAGCAATTTCCCTCATCCAATCAATTTGTAGTTCGAAAAACACATTGCAAGAAGCGATAGTTAGATTTACTACCCCTGATTATGCCAATGTTAGTGTGGATAAAGGCCTAGTACAAAAATTTAACAATAGTTTAAATGTTGGTTCATTTGCTTTTCGAAGTTACAAATTTCTAACTAGAAAACCAAAAGGATCACTCCCAGGCTTATAAAGAGGACCATCAAGCTAATCAACTTTTGGAACTAGGTATTATTATTATAATTAGATTTTATTGGGGCCTAGTGTGATCAATTTGTTTTTAATATTGTCTTTTGTTGAAATAATAATTAGATTTTTGATGTTCATTGAACATAGAATACTCTTGATGCATTTTTCACTTAAATGTAATTTTGTTTATTCAAGGATTTCATTTTTTAAGGTAAAAATTTATAAAAGCATTTAGGGTTGCTTATTGAAGCAATATATAGGTAGTGAATATCAAGTATTACTAAAATAAAATTCTCCTACATGCAAATTTTTAGTTGTTTAATTTACTTTATGGCTCATATTAGTATAAATTAGCCAAAATGTAATGACTTCATTTGCAACTACATGCAACTTGTAATTGTTTGCAACTAATTTTGGGAATATTTACAACTATAAGATCAAATTTCAACTATTTGTAGCCGGACAATGGGTGACTGTTCCAGAAAACTCTCTAGACTGGACTTGACGTGTGAACGAGGGGACGGTTTGGCCGCCTCTAATGGAGAGTGACAGCGGATCTCTGATTTTGTGTTGATGGTATTTCCTTTGCATGGAATGCATGGCTCTTTGACGGCGAATTTGATGAGGGATTGCGGCGCCCATTGATGAGCTTTGGAGGGAAACAATCTGCGAAGGGCTAACCAAGCTTTTGGAAGAAGCCAGAAACGACTAGACGAATGATAAGGAGGACCTTAATTTTAACGGCAGGGGAGAAGAAAAGATGAAGGAAGAAAGGAAGAACGGAAGCTTAGTAAGCGTTGCAAGTCGGTCTGCATGTTTTTTTTTCTCTTCCGCTGCGATCTGCAAATGACGGACGCGAGCTTTTGAATCTAGGAATAGCAGTACAGATCAAGACAATCCCAGTAGCATGGATGCTTGTGCTGTCGGAGTATTCGGCATGTAATAAAGATCGAACAGTTGTTTTGAGGGTTGGGTTTTTGTGTATCTGTCTTGTCATCTGGTTGTGTAGCTTCATGATGAGAGATCCGGTCTGAGGGTCATGAGCAGAACCGCACATTGTCTCGGTAGACTTGCAGTTTCAGATGAGTAGCTTGTGTGCTTAGGGAGAGTGGTATTGTATTGCAGCAATACTAGGAGAGCTTCTGAGGGTGATTATCCCAGAAGGAATGCAGTTGTGGTGGCAAAGAGGGGTCGGACGGGTACCTTTGTGAGTTCTGTGTCTTGGATTCGTTCATGTCCCCCTTCTTTTTGGTTACATATTTTTGTCATTCTTACAACTATGATGCAACTATTGAAAACTTCATCCTATCATTTCGATAGCTTTTAGGTTTATTTTCATCAATGAATATATTGATATGTCCCATTAATCACAATAGTCACCAAATTAATCACATCCTAAAAATATTATATGGTGACATAAAGGTGTATTTTTATGTATGTATTAAAATTATATTTACGATATATTACATGTATCATAAATGTATATATTTGTGTGTGTATTAATTATGTGTATGTATGTATATTGTTCATATAATGAATTTAAAAATTAATATTTGAACTATGAAATTTATTATTCAAATCTGAAATTAATATTTCAGTTATGAAATGTATATATATTTGAATTCAAAATTTGATATTTGAATTTAAGAAATATTTATGTGAATTTGAATTTTTTATTTGCATTTTGATTTTTCTGTTTAATTAAAAATCATTATTTGAGTCTAAAAATTGTTATTCCAATTTTAAAACATTTTATTTGAATCTAAAAAGCAATATTTGAACTTTGAACATTGTTATTCAAATCTAAAAGTTGATATTTCAACACTGAAAATTCTTATTTCAATTCTGAAAATTATATTTGAACCTGAAAATTGTTATTCCAATTCTGAAACATTTTATTTGAATCTAAAAATCAATATTTGAATTTGAAGTTTTAAATATGAATTCTTAATTTTTTTTGTTTTATTCAAAAATATATGTTTGAGTATAAAATCATAATTCAAATTATGAAAATTATATTTAAACATTAAAATCGATGTTTCAATTTTGAAAATTGCTACTAGAATTAATTGTATATATATATATAATCAAAAAACATTTGAATCTAAAAATTGTTATTGGAATTCGTTGTTTAATTATTTGAATTTGAAAAAAACTATTTGAATTTGAAATTTACATTTCAATTCTGAATTTTTACATTTAATTTTTTTAAAATATTGATCCTTAAAATTATATTTAAATTCTGAAAACTAAAAATTAAATTATTAAATAAATTAGTTGAATTTGAAATTTGATATTTGAATCTGAAATTTCCTATATCAATTCCTTCAAAAATTATTTGATTTTTTAAAAAATAGTTTAAATTCAATAAGCTAATTTGATCTAAATTTTGATATTTGAATTTTAAATTATTATTTTCAATTCTAACAATTAATATTTCAATCTTGTGTTTTTTAATTTAAAGTTATAAAAGTATTTGATTTGAAACTTGAAATTGCAATTCCAAATTATTATTTTGGATTTTCAGAATTAATATTTCAATTTAAAAAGTTTCAATTGGGTCTAAAAATGGACATTTCAACTTTGAATCTGAAAATTGACATTTCAATTTTGAAATTTTTTATTTAAATTCAAAGACTTATTTCATCTAAAAAATGATATTTGAATTCTAAATTTTTTTTTTGGAATCTAATTTAATATTTCAATTCCAAAAAATATTGATTGAGTTTTAAGGCTTTTTTTTATATAGTGTTATCCATAATGAATCATTTTTATAAATATTTATAAATGATTATATTTATTACTTATAAGTTACACTAAATAATTATTTTTAAAACATGGATTTTTTATGTGCACAAACTCAAAAAATAAAAATAAAATTATGCATAATTTTAAACTATCAACCTCCCCAACCTATTTATCTACCTAACTAGGTAGGTACATAATATGACCTACCCACCTAGGTTAAGTTATGTACCTACCTACCTAAGGTTAGGTATTTAGCTTAGAAAAGTAGACCTACTTACCTATTTTTTACCTAAGTAGGTAGGTAGGTAGGTAGGTAGGTAGGTAGGTAGGTAGGTATGTAGCCTAGGATTGTAAGCACTTATTTATGTACCTACCTAAGCACCTACCGACTAATATTAACATTTTTTTATTAAATTCATCTTAAGGTGCCATGTGGCATATTTACATTGGGCCACATGTCATAATATAAAATCATTTAAACATTTGAATTGAAAGTCCTAGATTATTTCAAAATAATAATTATTATTATATTTTTAAATGATTCAATATTAAAACATGTGGCAACACATCATTTGCCTTGATTGTGACCAAAATAGTTGCATTGTAGTCGCATGTGATAATATGTATATAATGGAGTCAAAGGATGAATTTGTATTTGTTGATTTTTTCTTTCATCCAATACCCATTGTCATTTGTAACTAATGTTTCATGCGACTTGTCTAAGGCGACTAATGAGATTTTAATCACAAATGTCGCTTGTGACTAAATTTTAGTCATAAAAATCAGTCGAAAATACATGTTTTTTTTCTAATGTCAAGTTTAAATGTGGACTTACCAAAGCATTAATTTATTGTTCTACAAATTGTGTGCATTGGTCAAAGGAGCCCCTCATTTTTTCACTTCATGAAAATGGGGGCTAAACTTAGGTGCAAATTTGTGTGCACCACTTAAGAAGGATTGTTTTCTTCAATAGTCCATCAGATGAAGGGGTGGTTAGTTGCATAGTTGGCTACTTAACTAGGAGGGACTACTTTCCAAACCCTAGGACTTAAAGTAGGGGTGTTTAGGTGTAGAATCAAATGTGTTGCTAAAGGAGTGATGGTTTTCTTTAGTAGTGCATTAAAATAGGGGGTGCTTAGTTGTATAATCAAATGTGTTATTGACAAAGTGACTACTTTCTTCAAGAGCACATCAAAGCAAGGGGTGCTCAAGTGCACAATCACATGTGTTATTAAATGAGTGACTGTTTTCTTAGTAACACATCAAAGTAGGGGGTGTTTAGGTGCACAATTAATTGTGTTGCTTAAGGAATGACTAACCACTTCTTTAATTACACATTAGAGCAAGGGGTGCTTAGGTGCACCATAAAGTATAATTCTTAAGGAGTGATTGCTTCTTCAACAACACATCAAAACAAGGGGTGCTTAGGTGCACCATCAAATGTGATGCTTAAAAAGTGATTATTTTCCTCAACACCACATCAAAACAAAAGGTGCTTAAATAAAGTAATGCCAAGTGCTTCCACAAAGGAATAACTATTTTTTAAACCTCCCATACCTTACACACCAACTTACTTTGATCCCTTTGAAAAGGCATGGTCTTTATTATTTAATAGTTGGAAGGAGTGGTTGTTGAAAGTATGCAAATGAGGAGGATGTTGTCCTTGATCAATGAAACAATATTTGATGTCACTCCTTAGTTAACGTTGATGATTCCTTATATACCTTTAGAGTCCTTTTGGCATTGTTGGTCATTTGAATACGAATAAATTTTGAATGTGCAAAGCATGGGGAAGGAAGAAAAGGAGAGGAAACCGAGGAAAGTTAGGGATATTGAAAGTGAATATCTTAAATGGCCATGGGTTGATTACAAGTTTCAATATGCTCATAAATTCAATATCACAAATCCCTTACTGATAAAGGAACAAAAGAAGCAATTGGAGAAGCTATACTGGAAAACCTATGGCATTGGCCATATCACAAATAATGAATTATACTCGTGGATGATCAAAGGATGGATAGCAGAAAACAAGTGCAATGTTGTCAATTGGGTAGAAGTAGCAATTAGCATTGCTCAAGAAAAAGCCCAGTGTGTAAGCTCAAGTTCTATACCAAGAACCCTTGGTGAAAAGTCAAATTATAATGATGGATCAAAATTACCATCAAATTTAGGTATGTCTGTCTAGCCAAGGGTTCTACCATTAAAAGTAGATTAGGCTTTAGAATTTGGGGATTTTGATCTATCCATGAAAGGTCCTTCAAATTTGTAGGAAATTAAGGATGTGGGGAAATTGTTGGATTTCAAACATGACATGCCAAAAATTAGTAAGTTGTGTTTGAAATAATTGGAGGAAGAAAAACAAAAGCTACAAGAAATATTGGTGGGTTTGTGATTTAGTATGGAGGACCAAATGGCTGAGTTTGTGAAGGTGCAAAGCAACATGTAAGAAGTTGAAACATCACTTCTCAAATTGAAAGAAAAGCTTTAAAACTAAATATTTATCAAGAATACAAATTCCATATGTATAATGAATTAAGAGGTTTACTCTTCTTTTATTGTCTTTACGTATAGTCAATTAATTTTTAAAGCACTTTAACTAAAATCATGGCATGTATTTTGCCTCACTTTTCTTTCTAAGAACTTCACATTGCAACCAACATAGATGAGATTACAATATGTGCTTCAATAGTGGATGCCAAATTTGAGATTGATTTTGAGGTTATAGATTTATTAAAGTAAACTCAAGGAAAAATGGAAAAGTAGTTGGAAAAATTGAAGACGTTGGTGGAAGACAAACAAGAAATGGCCATTCAAGGGCAAGCTTTATATAATGAGGTAGAAACTGACTGCTAGATTCTTAGATAGGAGTTGGAAAGGGTGTTGTCTCACATGAAGCAACAACAAATTGAGTGGAAAACATTCAACTCTAAGTAGAAAAAATGAAAATAAGAACTAGAATGATTTTCAAGCCTAAACCCATTCTGCATTATGAAGAAACTACGAAGGAAAATGGGAGGGCTTTCATCATTGTTAAACCATATGGATTTTGTAATGAAAGGTTCCATTGCATGGATGTTGTTGTTACTTCTTGCATACATACCTTTCACCCATTCTTCCTAGGTGCAATGTTAAAATACTCAAATAAGTGTTATGTATACAATGTTAGACTTCATCTTAAGTGGTGGGTAAGTTGGGGATTTCAGGAAGTAGATGAGGAGTTGATGGACCTAGGCAAATAGTTGAATCTTGAGCATATTCGAGAGGACAACATGAAAAAAACTAGAAAAGTTGCAAAATTTTGGCGTGACCTCAAATAAGAAGGTATCCAAATTCTTTACACCCAATTTTTTATAAAATGTTAGAATTAAATTGCCATGTAAATGATCAATTTGGATTCTATGCCCAATCCATTTGTTTAACATGTTCTTGAATTTCAAAATGTGTTTCAAACAAAAAGAAACCTTTGTTCTTAAAGTAGTATTTGCATTTGACTAGTTTTGTGAATTCAATACTTGAATTTAACCACCATGTGAAGTTGCCAACTACCGGTTTCAACCATGTACATGTGATTATTGAATGTGTGTAAAAGTTGCATAAGGTTATGTGTGCATACAAAATAATGGGTTGATTTATTTTTTGTGGTTGCAAATGAACCAATTGAATTGAGGCATATTGAACATGATTCCAGTTGCTCCATTGCCCTTAACACAATTTGGAAAGTGCAAATGAGTGAAAGCACACTACATTGACCCCTTTTGGGGTGTCACATTGTACTACTTTTTAGGGATGTGCATGTTTGAGTGTATCTCACTTCAAACTTTTGAAAGATTTTCACAATATTTTTGCACATTATGTTATAATATAACCTAGGCAAGAGATTTTTAAAAAAACTATTTCATTTCATTTTATAAATTGGGAGTTTGGAATATATTTGTGGAAATGAATGTAATGTACTTGTGTACTCAAAAGAAAATATTTTCCAAAAATAATTTAAATGATTTTTAGTATTTATGAAAATTGAAGGTATATGGACCCACGTCATTTCACATAATATGAATCATATGTGGATACCATGTGATTGATTTGAAATTTTTCATCTCAAAAAATGAGTTTTTTAACAAAGATGTGATAAATGTGTAGTAAATTGAAATTTTGACATGCACAAAGAAGATGACAAGCATAATTAGATGGGCCATTTTTTAATTCATTAAAATTGATTATTTTAATGACTGATGAAGCCCTGAAGTTAGTGCAATCAAAATGAGACTCTGGCCCTATTATACCAATATATATTATAAATATACTCATGGATTCCTCAAGGGAATGGGTGGGCTAAGTTTACTAACAAGGTACTTGGAACATTGTTGACCAAGTTAGTTAGTGAAAATAAAACAAATTGGGATGAACATCTATCTACAATGTTATTTTCATATAAAAATGCATACAAAGTAGCAATAGGGTATACACCATATCAATTAATGTATGGATTGCATTCCTTGATGCCCATAGAGTACATAGTACCAGTTGATGGTGGAAATGTGAGAGACAATATTCCAATGAGAGTTTTAATTAACAAAATTACAAAGGTGGAAAAGTTGTAAGAACTTAGAATGTAGTTAGCAAAAATTACAAATATTTCAACAATGGAATAAAATAGTATGGAGTCAACAAAAGAATCCAAAAGAATAGTTTAGTTTTGGTGATTATGTTTTATGGTCTCCAAAGGGCAATAAGTCACACCTAGGGAAGTTTACTAGGAAATGGTTTGGATTATACATAGTACAGTATGTGATGCCAAATAACATTGTGTTATTGATGACAATTGAGATGTTTGAAACTAATCCTATGCTAGTCAATGTGAATAAACTCAAACCTTACAAATGCATGGAATCTAAAGTTAAAAAACAAGAACAACATATGCCAATAGATTGGGAACATAGTGCGAGTGGAGTTTAAATGGAAGATTTTAATATAGAGGAGGAAGATGAAGATTATGAAATGCAAAAACTACAAATGCAAAATATTAAACATGAAGAACAAATAAAAGATCATGTGGTCAACATAATATTAATTTTTTATTTAGAAATGATTAACAAATATGTGAGTAATAATTGTAGAAATGAAGGATTTGGGATGTAAAAAGTTGAAGATGATTGGTTAGGGGTATCGGCTGAATCTTTAGAAATATTCACCTAGTCATCAAGAGTAGTCGCACAATCATTAGATTTGTTAATATAATTAACAGAAGGTGTACAAGGTGAACGAAGTGGAGTCAATACAACTAACGTAAGGAAATTAGGGATGTGGATTAATCGAAAGATGGAATCTAAGGTGTTCATTATTGATGAAAATGTGAAGTGTTTACATGTGATTATACAAGGGACACATAAAATGGTAATGACGAGTCGTATTAATTTTGAGGATCATGCATTAATTAAAAGATGGTGGGTAGGTAAAAAAATGAGTGCGATAGGTGGGAAGCTCAAGGACAAAAAAAAAGCCAGGTAATCATCAAAAGTTGTTTTCATCTTTTGCTGGAAGTTGTGAGCATTTTCAACATTTTGGAATTCACAGCAACATAAGTACAAAGAATGTGATTGAAAAACTACAAAGAATAGCAAAGGAAAAGGAAGCACAAAAAAGTGAGCACAAACAGAGGTAGGAGGAGGAAACCAAAATTATTGAAAAGAAAAAAAACATGGAGTTGATAATAGTAGAACATGAAGGAATGTTAAATATTTAGCTATTGGTTATGATGTCACCATTGTAATCATCATCTTCAAAATGTGTAGAAGGAAAATCATATAATGAGAATATACAATTTGTGTAAACGATAATTCATGATATAGATATGACCAGAACATCTACAATTGAATTTTTATATAAAAGCAAAAGACGTTGGCGTGTAAAAATGCAAATACGACCAAAAGTTACATAAGTAGATCCAGTGTTCATCGAAGAATTAGAGGACGACGAAGTTATGGAACAACAAATTGTGGAAGCACAAATAACGTAAATGGACGCAAGGGACGAAAACATCATTGAAGTAGAAGTAAAGCCATCCACAAAAGTGCACACGAAAGTAAAACCATCCATAAAATTGCAAGTGATGGCAAAAGCGCAACGAAGGGTGATGGAGATCGAGAGGCGTGAATCATAAGCTATAATGAAAAGAAAATGTGAAAATCTTGGACATAGTTACACTTCTAGAGAAAGGTATTTATATTCCAAATCCTGAGCAATTCATGTGGACATAGATGAAACAAAACTACGATAGGCATGTTGAAAGGATGGAGAATTGGAGGGATATTGGTGAGGAAGAAAACTAGGCTTCTAAAACAAGGCTTGTTCCTTTGTTTCTAATGAGTTGGGAAACATTAATGCCTAATGTCATGTTGGAATTTGTGAACACATTCTTGATCAAAGGCATATATATTTACTTTGGGCATAAGGATAAGGTGTATGTCATTAACAAACAATTGATTATAGATGTTTTTGGAGTATGTGCAAAAGGATACGTAGAAGACCTAAAAGGGCAAGTAAGTAAATCACTAACAGTCTAGGCATTACAAAGTTGTAGACTTGCACCTACAATTTCATTAGTAGATCAGTGGAATGTAAAAAGTTTAGGTCTACCTTACTTTGTTAGATATCTTGCCATCATCTCTGTGATTTATCAAAGGAAGAAGGTACAATAATTTAGCAACAAGAATGTTATTCATTGATGAGAACAAAAAGGGGCAAAAGGTAGATTATGAACAAATTATATACAATAGTTTGTGTAGTGAACTAGATTAATGGTATAAGTATGTCAAGGAAAATAAGGGGGATAAGAAGGATACTTGTCAATCTACCTTGAAATTGGCAAACATATTTCAATATTTGTTTGTTCACCAAAAGGAGAATCCATAGAAACCATTAGCCAAGGTAAAGATAATTAGGGAGGAGATGTAGACAATAATGGAAAATAAAAAGAAAGTTATAGCAAAATCTCTAAGAAATGATCTTAAAAAGAAGAACAAAGTTGAAGGAGGTGGAGCCTTAAGTTTAGGAATGAAGAGGGAACAAGAGAGCATAGAAATAAAGGCATAGAAAATGATGAAGGGCAAAGTGGAACCATTTGTAGTGCCAATAGTGGTATAGGTAATGCCAATGATGGTACAAGTAGACAGACAAACTATAGAGGTACCATACATGACATCTCCACAAAAGAGACAACTAAATGAATAGAAACAAGAAGTTAAAAGGGAACATGACACAAGGTTTCCAAAAGGTGAAGAGCATTTGCACTTTGATGGGGATGTATATGAAGATTGGATGGAGACCATTGGAAGTCCACAACATTTCTAGAATTTCTAAAATCATTTGCAGCAACAACAATAATAGACATGAGAAGGTTTACATGCTACTAGATTGAAAACATAAAAAGTGGAGACACAACCTTCTTTCATAATGTTCAAACCACAAGAACTACAGGTATCGGTTAATAGGCCAAGATTTGAAGAGGGATTACCATTTGAATCTAGGTTAAAAAGTAGATTGATGCAAAAGATGGGATCATCTATAGAAGGATCCAAAAATCCTATGGCACAAATAAGTACACCAAAGTCTATAGAAGAGGTAGCTACAAAAGTAATGCAAGTAGATAAGGCAACTAAATTATTTCAAACCATGGCAATTATGAGTCTGAATATGGGGAATTTGAATTTAGAAGTGAATAGTTTAAATAATAGATTGGCCACAGGGGAAAAGGAGAAGGCAATACTATAAGAGGAATTGGATAAGGAGAGGGACTTCCAAAAAGGGTATAAACATAATGTAGAAATCTGGAGGAAGAGTAGGGCAGATGCTGAGCAAAAGATTAAAGTGTTCATAAAGAAACTACAAGATGATAATGAAGAGCTCAAAGGTAGCACAACATGGATGAAATCACAAGATGAAAAATTGCGAGAGTTAAGGCAAAAGGCTGAATTCTAGGAAACCATAAAGAAAAAGTGGACAAAAGCATTGATATTACATTATAAGCAGCAACATGAGGCTTTTGGTAGTCATGTGAAAAGAATGACTAAGGAAAAGAAAAAGAAGGAAAATGTTTTGATAGATTTGGAATTGGTGAATATGAAAACTGTTTATCCATTGCATTATGAAAAGCTTAGAAGAAAGATAATGAAGGCAAAAAAAAAGAAGTTGATGGAGGAAAAGGAGTATCAGAGGAATCTACAACAACTTCAAGCATAGTTGGAAATTGCACAAGAATAGAAGAATAGTTTGGACCTAGTCAGTGTTAAGAAAAGGTTGGAGGATTATGAACAGATGATACAATATTATACCTTGATGAGGACAAATAACAAGATGAAGGATTTTGAGGTAAAATATAAGGAATGGTGGGAGGTTACAGAGTATTTTACAAAGGAATTAGAGAAAAAATTAACTCAACATAAAACTGATGAAATTTTTTTGAGATACAAGTTGGAAGCTCATCAAAAAAACTTTCTAGATTTTATTTGTGGTAGTCCAACAAGTATAAAGGCATCAGGCCAAGATGAAGCAATTGAAATAGGGCTAAGTGAAACAACTCATGAGGAAAAAGTGCAGACTAAATAACCATAGGACCTCAAAAGTGGAACAACTCAAGAAGAAGAGGTATAAACAGAGAAATCGCAAGACCTTAGAGTAGGGGTCAAAAAGAAAAAGAACCACATAGAAGTCAAGAATAAAAATATGTGGAAATTATTCTAACATCATAAAAGAGGTATCCAAAATATAGCCCTTAGAAGTAGAACCATAGACTAAGTTAGTGGAGGAGGAGGTTAGAACTATAGAAACAAAAGTGCAAGTCAAAATTATAGAGTTAGAGTTGGATGTGAGCCATAGATTACAATTTAGCAATTTGTTAAGTTTTAGTTCCATATATTTCCTTAATAATAATGATTTTAATCTTTATAAACTTCCAAATAGAAATTATTAATAGTTGAATTAACCTTTGGACATTTCCAAGCGTAAAACACCCTCTTATTTAATTTTTTATAAAAATTAATTAATTCTAAAACCTAGTAAATATTCTAAAGTGCATTATCCTTTTTATGTTGCATAGAGGTGGAAAAGGATGTAGAATTAAATGTGGTTTTATTAATATATTGGGAATACAAACCCATAATTAACATTAACATTTCGCCGTGACAATATTGAAATAGTTTTGTAAAATAATCTTCAAGCACCAATGATAAACTTGTAAGATTTCTAGAATGTACTCCTAGGACATTTTTATTCAAACTTCACTTGTATCGAACAAAAGCATGTTAAAGTGTACATAAAAAGTAGTGTAACCAACAAAATATTGGGGTCCGTTAACAAAAGGACTCATAAGTAGATGATTTTATGGGGATAATATATATTTTTTGAGTACATTATTTCTTAACTCATGTTTGCTGGACTTCAAAACCTAAATTATTATAATCATGTTTTTAAAGTTATTCACAAGTACTTGATTTGGACCTAAAATTTGTGGCAACTTGAAAAATAAAATTCAAGTATTTGAAAGTAGATGAAATATTTTTGCAAGTATTTTTTTTTCAAGCACCTCGATATTGATGTGGTGAACATTTTAATATAAGTTTTTTGGTTAATGGAATTTGTTTTCATAATTAAAATCACCCCAACCCCTAAAAAATGACATAATTTTTGGGGATACTTTTGGGGTATTTTTTCAAGTCCAAATGATATGACACAAGTTGCTTTTAGAAACTAGAAGGATGCTAGAAATGCTTTTGAAAAAAATTAAATTTTCATTTTTTGAAAATGTTAGAAGAAAATTAGAAGTTTGAAAGACTGTTTTCAAATAGAAAACAAGGTAACAAGTATGTATAAAATATCTTGCTTGCACCTTATTAAGTTCTTAAACAAAATCATGATCGAATTTAGATACTAGCATTTCCACTTTAATGGCCTTAAGTAAATTACGACTTAATAAACAACTTGGATGAAAAAGATCATAATTGTAAAAAATCCAAAATGTAACAAATGGTGTGACCTAGATATTCGACTTGATGTTCCACGGAAAGGGGGTTGATTGGACCTCATAGCCAACGATAATGGCCATCATTAGGAATTTAAGTTTGATAATGAAGATGAACATCGTCATTTTTACATTAACATTTTTTGAACCTTTTTGGCATGACTTCACGAGTAGGAACAAATTTTAAGTAGATTACTAAGGCATGTGGGTTAGGAAATAATTGACCATCCCATGGTAAATGATCAATTCGGGTGTGCACCACTCTTTTGGACGGTTTTTTTTCGTGCGGTCGTTGGGAGACATTCACATCAAATGATGTTTCTCCAAACTTTTCATCTTCTATTAAGACAACTAAAGAATTTGAAGGCATAATAACATCATCCGCCATGATTGAATCTTCACATGCATTAACAAAACCAAAAAGGTAGTCGAAGTAACTTGGTACTTACATTCGAATGAAGTTGATGCTTTTATTTAAGAAGTTGAGATAGGTGTAGTGTACGATGATGACGACAGAACTACATAAAAACCTTGACATCCTAGTTCTAATGGATTCATGAAGCCCTAATTTCTATGGTGGATTAAAAAAATACATGGGAATTCTTATAATGGAAATTTTATTTCTAATTTACTAATATATTACATAACTAATTAATACATGGTAAGGAATAATTAAGGGGTATTAAATAAATAAGTAGTACATGAAAATGTTGCTAATGTTATTGAGTTGATTTAGTTAAATGGGAATTCAAAGATGTTTATTTATCACTATTGGTAAATTATCTTAGAGGTTAGTTGCTTTGAAAGAATTATGATGAAGAAGTAAGATGTTGAAATCAAATAAATGGAATTAACAATGATCAAACTCAAGGACCCCATCAAAATATCCAAGGTAGGGAAAATGATGAGTCCTTTAATTTCATTGGTCATGAAGATTATCATCATATTTTGATTGGGGGATGGAAACCTTTTATTATTTCATTGGGCACAACAATTCTCATCCTAAATTCCATTGGAGGGTCAAATCATCCATAATTCCCATTGGTTTGTGAAGGATGAGGAGGCCATTGATTGAAAGGAAGGATTTTCACAAACTTTCATTGGACAAATAGAAGAAGTTAAAGGAAGGGTCATGGGAAGCTTTTAGTTTTTTGGAAAATTTTGTCTTATTCTTTTGGGAAGAGGAGAAAAACTTAGAAAGAGGAGGAGAATGAATGTGTGAAAAAAGAACTAATTTGTTATGTGTGAAAAAATGTTATTCATGGAAACAATGGTGTGCAAATAAAAGAGCATGGAAGGAAGTTATGTGCAACAATTAATCATAGTTGGAGTTCATGGAATAATTTCCATGAACAAGCATCTAAACTTTTTATTAAAATAAGTGTTTTTTCTTAGATCCATCGTTGGATTTGTCTCAACTTCAAATAGTTTTAATTTAGGTGTAGAATGGTTTTTTCAAATTTTCAACATCATTAAGGCTATTGTAAGGGAGTTACACTTGCTGGAAGTAGAAGGGGTTTGAAGTTGTTTTTTCCTCAAATTTGGTCAAAATAAATTTTGGTTTTGAAGCATAATTTGTGGCTTTATAAATAAAAATTTATAAGATTTGTATCATGTTGCCTTTGATATTAGCTTTCCAACAACTTTATGCATGTTAAATTTGAAGATTGTATGACAATGTTATGATGAATGGAACGAAAGGGGGTCGACAATTAAAATGTGAACATTAATTAAACATTAACACAATTCTTCTTCACATCTTATCATGGTAAGTTTTGATTTTTTCAAAATGTCTTGGTATGTTCTAAATGGACACAACACAAATTCTTTAATGAAATTCATTACATTCCATTGAACCACATTTAACTTTTCAAAATACAATTACATAGTAATTCCACCCCTAAATGAGTTTTGTGAGTTGCATATCTTCATGTGGAAAGGTGTGAAAAAATTCTTTACAATGAGTACATAACCATTGGTTATTGTACAAATTGAAACTACATATATTATAATAGAGGAAGCAAATGTTTAAAAGGATATGGAATACTTTCATTTCATTTTTGGTCATTTCACAAGGATTTTGGGGACAAAATCCAAAGTAGAAAAAGGGTAATGTTAAGGGGGTAAGATGATTACACATCGTTTGGAAGAACAAGGCATTTAGGATAGGGATTGATCATGGAACATTGTTAATTTGAATTTTGAATTATTACTGTTGTTGAACCATGATTATGGGACTTGGGACTACCCAAAAGGAAAAGTTCTTCGAAGAAATAGGAAATTTTTAGACACAATTTTGGGGTAAGAGTAAAGAGAGCTATAGGTACTTCATAATTAAAAAAACCATAGATTTTGTTTTGATATACCATAAATTTTATTTGGCTATTTTTATTTCGTTTCAACAAAACATAAAATTTTGCTATAATTTTGATTCAGTTTTTATTAAAATAAAAATTACAGACTTCTATAGTGATTTATATGTTCATATTGTTGTGTGAATTTTCTACAATATTATAATATGATGAAATGAATTGAAATTTTGTCTCTAGAATTCTTTACAATATATTATAAAGTGTAGATTCTGGTTATATGAAATAACCATGAATCCGATGTTTTAATGAATTGTGAAATTAAGTGTGTTGAAAATCAAAATAGAAATTGTGAATGTATGGATGTTGAAGTGCAAATATGTTGTCATAATAGTGTGGAATAATTATGTAGGAATTAAATTCACTTCTACCAATGGTTATTGGTGGAACATTTAAAATGGCCAATGTCTTAGCAAAAAATAGTGGTGCCTGACACATTGTTTTGGCCACCCCCATCAAACTTGTGGGTTCTTTAAACCTAGGAATAAAATTAGGCATTTTTTTTGACACTCCACTAGAAGTTGACACCCCCATGGTATTGGGAATGTTGTCTTTTAACACAAATGATTGTGGGAAATGCACCTAGTGTTGAATCCCACCACGCTAAAAATCTAATATCTCATCAACACCTTCTGGTTCTTACATTTGCGCATTAATTCTTGTCACTGGTGTAATCATCTCATTAAGATTTGGAACCATAAAATGGTTTCCATCATCTGCTACCCATGGCTCATGATCTATTGACATATGCTGCATCATCTCATTTAATGCCACTGATCTTGAAAACCCAACTCCACAAAAAAATCCTAGATATCAACATCTGAACCATATGATTCATAGTTATGACATTCTTGGTGCGAGAATGTTATGGAAGCCCAAAGAAGCAAGAATTTTAAAGAATTTTATAGATCAACCAGTGTAATTTGGTAAACATTCGCGGGTAAAGAATGTTATGACAAGGTGCTAAATGAAGAATTTTAAAGAATTTTAATGTGCAAAATGACGAATGTCATCACTAGGATATGATTGGTCATCTTTTTTATCTTTGGCCTCTCCTAACCCAGATGTAGTAGATTTCATGTGGGCTACCATGCTTGTGACTAGGGCATCCATCTGCGCAAACCTAATATCCATGGTGTTGGGATGGCCCTGTGTTGGTTTGGTGGTCAACTCTTTATTAACAACACCTTTCCCTTTTTGGCCCTTCCTAAAACCTTGGCCTTTATTGGAATTGATGTTTATGACTAACCGTATTGTAATTCTAGGCAAATTGTGAAGCAATGATTGGCATCATGCCCATATACATTACAATGGGAACATGGTTGGCTAAGATCAGGGTTAGAAGTTTATGCCATGCGGTGGATTTAAATAATCTTTTTTTTTTATGAGGCCCACCACACTTCCAACTTTTGTTTTTTTCACCTCATTCCATTGAATAGGATGTGGAACCACCACTTAAATATGGTTTGGCCCCCTTGGCCTTGGGTGGTGCAACCTTGGTGGGTTGACCTCATGATTGTTGACCTGACAGTGCTAAAAAATTCCATGGGTTTTCCTTGTTGAACACATGAAAGGTGACCACCCACCCACCCACCATGTTCATCTCAATCCTTTTCGACAATTGAAATACACTTGCCAAAGTGGGTTGGGTAAGCTACAATAAAATGGCATCCAACATTTGACGTTTAAGCTCATTATCAAGGATCGCATACCAAAATTGAATTGCTTAGGTGTCTATGACACGTTGTGTCACCATGATCAACATATGCATTTGTGCATAGGTTTTTTTCAAGTTCTCATGGGGCTTATGCTAAAAATCTTACAAACTTCGTAGCTTTTTAATCCTAACCCCTTGGTAATTTCATCACAATTCATGAAAAAATTCCACAACTGGGTTAAATGCGGGTAATGGGCCCTGTGTACTAATGGATGCCCCTACACCACCACCCTTAGTAGTTCCACCACTTCCGGTAACTCCACTACCATTAATACTTTCGCGTCCACTTGTTGATTAATGCTAGGAATTGGTGTTGTACCACTTGGGACCACAATTCCCTTAGTGATAAAAACATGATTGGGAGACCAATATAGCCACCACTCCTCAATCTAAATTTCATGGGCACACTTAAACTCATGATAGTCATCCATTAATGGCCCTTTTAAATGTTGAAACAAACCTTTCCATGCCATGAAGGGTGTGAATAATTGGGGATTAAGCATTTGTTGCATATCACACTAGTTGTCAAACTCCTAAATGGAATCATCTAGCTCAATGGTGCCAACCACCCCCAAATATTGATAGTGCCATTTAGTGGTTCCATACATCTCCTCTACATCCCACAAAAATGGTGGAATGACAAACCTTGGAGAAAAATCTATTTTAGAATCTTAAGAATCTCCCTTTGATGATGATGGTGGTGTGGGTGGTTTGAAATTGCACCCCTAGCTTGGTGGAACCACTAGTATTAGTCATTAGAAGAAATTTGCATATTTTTTTACTATAGTTTACAACTAATTTTTAGTTGTAAATGACAATTATAACTAAAATGATTTGTAGTTGTGTTGGACAAGTTGCATAAAACATTAGTCGCAAATGATGATGTCATCACATAGACAATGGATGGAGTATGTATTTGAATTGATTGTATTTTCCATTTGTTGACCATAAAACACATGTAACTATCATGCGACTATCATGCAACTAATGACCAATGTCATGTTGCCATGCGGCATATTTCAAGAATATTAAATAAATAAAAAATTTACCAATTTTTTTAATCTCAACCATTTTTTAAAAAAGTCTTTGATTCATACACATGCACAAATAGTTTTGTGCCGCGTGGCAACATTTATGATTTTTGAAACATTTAAAATAAAAATAGGTGGGTAGGTAAGGAAATCTAAAATAGGTATGTAAATAGGCCTAGGTAAGGAAGTAGGTAGGTAAGTAAACCGAAGTATATAAGTAGGTAGGTAAGTCTTAAGACATTTTAAAATTTGTTTTATTATATTTTGGATTTAATCAAATTAGGGTTCAGCTTCTTTAATTAGCTCATCCCATTTGGAAAATATTTTGTATTTTAATGTTTTAAATGCATCTACATATGGAGTTAACACAATTGAAAAGTAAACCAAACAATATGGGATAAAAAATCTAGTTGTAATTTAATTGCAAATAGTTTGCAACTAGGTTGTTATTAGATTTTTTATCCCATATTGTTTGGCTTCCCTTTCAAGTGTGTTAGCTCCATAAGTAAATATCTCATTCATTAACTAGTTAATTCATTAACTTCCTATTTACCTACAACCTATTTATTTACTACTTACCTATTACCTACCTACTTATATACTTATTATCTATCTACATACTAATAATAATAGGTCCTAATGGCATCAAATATTAATTGAAAGTTACTATTGACTAATTAATTAATCAATACTAAACATCCATCAATAATTAATATAATATTTAATTAACGATAATATAATGATAATAATAAATTTAACATGTAATATCAATCAATTCATAACTAATTATATATTATTAAATATTATTTATAGTGGGGTAAACAAACATTTTGTAACCCACAATATTGCCATTGTCCCACCAAACACAAATCCAAATGTGAAATGAAAAACTATGGCATTGTGAACAACATCTAGCCCATTGAAATGGCATGACCATGATGATTTCCCCATGTTTAAAATGTCGGGATGCATACAACAAATGTCCATAACAACCATTTAAACACACTTGATATAACATGGAAAATACCCCCCTTTATATCATGACTAGAAAGGACATGGGGACCAAGATTCTTTTGGTGAGGAATGGGCAATAGTTGTAAGTTACCCTACTATGGCAATAGTTGAAAGGTGTTTGACTTTGCAAGGGGTGGGAGGATAGTTGGATGAAGGCATAGACATGGAACAACTCTTGGCGAATGCTTTTACAAGGGAAAACCCTACACTAGGATCAATGTTAAGGTCGCCCGCAAACATAGCTGAAGAAGTGCATAGGTGGAAAAAATTATCCACTTATTGGTGTAGGCACCCAAAAACCTTTATGTCAAGGGGAAGAAACACATCTTGTTGAGTGTTGATTGTGGTAGAATCCTTCTTTTAGCTAAGCTACCCCCATCATAACCACCCCATGAAATGAAACAACTCAAGAGATTAAGTCCACTTGAGTGGAGTTAGTGATCACCATGTCTGCAAAGGTGCAAATGCCATTGGTTAATAACATGATTTCAACCCACCAACAAGGAGACTAAAGGGAAGGGGGTGGAAGGACATGGGTTTGTTCATGTGAAACATGAAACCTTGCATTTCTCACAATGGAAGTGAAGGCATCAAACCTCATCATGGGATGCCATTTGTTCCCCCCATGGGAACAACAAAAATAATGGGTCCTTATTAAATTTAAAGGCTAACCACAAATGCAATGGGTCACCCCAAGAGTAAATGAATGGGGGAGGCCCAACTTGGTGCATAAAGTAGAGGAGAAAACATTAGAAGGAAGGTGGAAAGGTGGAATGACTGGATGAACAAAACGCCAAACACCCCCCCTTAGGCCTGCACAAGACTTCAAGTGTGTACAATGCGAATCAAAAGCCATGTTAAAGATGATGTTACAGAAAGAATGGTCATGTAATATGTTTGGAATGTTTTCCTGAACATGATCTAATCGTTAATATAAATCTTCAAATATATGACCAAGTTTATGACTAATATTTTAATCATAAAGGACAAAAATGATATATAGTTTTAAAATCATTACGGATGAGTCGTTTATGACAATAGTCAATTAAGACAATGATGTGGCAAATATCATCCATTATTCATAAAGGACATATTTGAAGTCATTAATTATAGTTTAATCATTGTTTAATTATTTATTATTATTACAAATTAGACCCAAAAACTTGGGAAACATTATTTTTTAAATTTATAATATTTATTATGATAGAATTATTGTATACAATATAAATAATGATATATATTTTTATTTCAATTTTTTTTCATGCTATCAATTGTTGACACGTGTCACCACCTAAATTAGGTTTAAAACATAATTTAAATGGGTAAGTAGACCACCTAATCCATAGTTATGACATTCTTGGTGCGAGAATGTTATGGAAGCCCAAAGAAGCAAGAATTTTAAAGAATTTTATAGATCAACTAGTGTAATTTGGTAAACATTCGCGGGTAAAGAATGTTATGACAAGGTGCTAAATGAAGAATTTTAAAGAATTTTAATGTGCAAAATGAAGAATGTCATCACTAGGACCTAATCTACCTACTTAGGCTCACCTAAGTAATGACCTAATTTAGGTAGGTATGGAATATCCAAATCCATATTCCAATGTTGACCACAATGCATGTCATTTGTGAAGTTTGATGTTTGGACCCCGAGGATGGAATTCAACTCCTTTACCACCATGTTAGCCCATTTGTTGTGTAGATAATTTAATTTTTGTTCTATTTACACCACACATCATTTAAAATTTACACAAAGCTTTGAATATAATAAGTCTTATCTTATGGATAATTTGTCCAAATGAAAAAATTGAAAAATTATTCATAAATTTCCTCCAATAATGTACACAACTATATAATTTATTTTTAAAAAATGTAAATTCAATTCAAAAGAATTTTGTTATTGAATAACATTTCAATGACTATACTTTGGAAAAATTAAATTCACACATGATTTGTAAATGAAAAAACCTTTACGGTTAACACATGAATAAATAAAATAAAACTTTCATATCTTAAACCTTCATTTGGTTTAAGAATTTATATTACAATTTTGCTTCGAATATATCATAATTTTACTAATAACTTTTAATTTACATGTATGAATCCATGTAATTTATCCACATAAAATATTTACTAATGGATCATATAGATATATATAAAAGTCATATTAAATATGAGGTATAATTCAATTTAAATAATTTAATTTAATTTGAGTAATATAAATTAATATGAAATTATTAACTAATTTTCTGAAATTATAAATTATTTTTATTTTTATAAATATATTATATAAATTTTCATTAAAATTTATGATAAAAATTTAATGTACAAATAAACTATATATTTCTCACATCTTACATTTCTATTTTATTTATAAATTGACATATGAAAAAATATTTATGATATATCATACTTTTACCATTAAAATTTATTTCAATGTATAATATTCAATTTTGTCACATTGAATATTTAAAATGGATTATATATCAAATATATTTAAGAGAAATGTAATAAACGTTTTTATATTACCTATATGTACAATATTAATCAAAATAAGTTCTTCACATGTTGTAGTATATTATGTCTATTTGTATTCATATAAAATTATTAATATTCATTTTTGAATCATTGTAAAATGATTGTATGACCACCTAAGGTACCACATCATCTAAGGTTAATGATTTTATAATTATACAAAGTGCCACACTATCCATGTAGTAGTAATTACTAAATCATATATAAGTCATTTTATAAGTCTCCAAAATTTAGAATATATAGTGGGACCCATTTTCTAATGATGTAAAATATTATTTAATTAACTTAATATAAAAAATGTCACAACATCATGACCATATTTTCCATATCATTTGAAATAGTCAAAATTCAATCATAAACTAGATATGTCGTAACCCTAGCCTTGGGCTTGCGACCAAGGCAAAGGGTTTGTAAGGGTGTGGGCCAAGACCGGGAGTCGCATTCTCATGCCCCGGGAGTGCAAAAGAGTGTGAGGGAAAGAACCTTCACACTCCCAAGTAAACTCCCATGTTGGGAATTAGAGTCCCAGTGGATTTTCGAATGTTCAGAAAGTGATTACAAGGGTCTAAACCCAATGGCTTGAGGAGTTCTTCATACCATTGGAAAGCTATTGAAACATAGATGTTTAAAATGGGCTCGCATCACCCATTTGGACATCTGAAACATAAGTTATGGCCAAAAGAAGGGTCAAGAGAAGTCAGGAATCACCCCGATTTCCTTGCATGCAGGTGGCGTGCGACATACCGTTGGAAAGCTCTTGACAACGGCTACAACTTTGTTTCAAACTTC